>Ga0182736_1000998_pt1 | contig 32573 bp, 33 predicted proteins | sample eDN5th30CKraftBY_FD_128882 | JGI IMG/M metagenome (GOLD analysis project Ga0182736, IMG submission 128882) | Enriched backyard soil microbial communities from Emeryville, California, USA - eDNA 5th pass 30_C Kraft BY (version 2) (version 2) | ecosystem: Environmental > Terrestrial > Soil >...
CCGAACCGCTGGATGATCCTCACCGGGTTCCAATGGATATCGTAGTTCACCAGGAAATCGCAGTCCTGGAGGTTCTGCCCCTCCGAAATACAATCGGTGCCAATGAGAATGTCCAGTTCGGCCGGCTCATTGGGCAGGACGACAGCTTTCTCTTTCGATTGAGGGGAGAACAGGGTCAGTACGCTCTGGAAATCATAGGGCTTTCGGAGCGTGGTCTTCGGCGCACCCGATCCCGTTACCTGACCTAGATTTAGACCCAGACTCTGAGCAACCGGGGCCAGATTCTCGAAGAGGTAGTTTGCCGTATCTGCGAAGGCCGTGAAAATGATGACCTTTTGATTGCCGGGGTTGAGCGGCTCCTCGATCTTCCGTTTCAGCAGAGAAAGCAGGTGCTGGAGCTTTGAATCATCCTGGGGCGCCACCATGTCCATCGACGTAATCAGGCTGTCGATCAGAGCCAAATCTGCAGAAAGGTCATGCTTCCACGACGGCAAATCCATGTCGCCGAGGCTGATCTGAACCTTCTTGCCAACGGTAAATTCATCGAGGCCCGACAGATCGTCATCTTCGGGATCGAAATCACTGATCTCGGCCAGATGGTCGCCGACGCTACCGCTGCGGCCGGTTCTTTCGAATTCGTCGATAGCATCGAGTGTGCGTGAAATATTGCCAGCGAGAGAACGCAGCGTAAGCCGAAATGCCGCGACCGAGCTTTCGAGGCGCTTCAGCAGGTTGGTGGTCATCAGCGCCTGGAGGCTGCGCTCACGATCGGCCTGCCGCAGCTTGCCGCCGCCGCCCTCCACCTGCGTATCGTAGATGTCCTCGTATTTGCGCAGCCGGCTCGGCAAAATGTAGCTGATGGGGGCGTAGACCGAGAGCTTCAGCACCGACAGCTGCGTGAAGATCTCATCCAGGCCCATTACGTCTGGCCGCTGCGTAATCGGGCAATGGAAAGAGAGCGGTTTGCGCCGCTCCGGAAACTTGCCAATGTCGGTCGTGTCGTAGAAGGTCTCGATATGCTTGCGCGAGCGCGCGATGGTCACCGCGTCGAGCAATTCGAAAAAGTCGAAATCCAGCGCCTTCAGGATTGAGGCCGCTGTCCGCTCCTCGGGCGGAAGTGCTGACCAGTCGTTGAAGGCCCTTTGCGCCCGCCGGAAAATTTCTTCGATACTAGCCTGCGTACCCAACTTCTCGCTGAGCGTTTCCGATTGCCCTTCATAGGCGAGCGCGAGCTGATTCCGGAGATCGGTGAAACGATTGTTCACGGGCGTTGCGGAAAGCATCAAAACCTTGGTCTTCACGCCGGCGCGGATGACCTTATTCATCAGCTTTTGATAACGAGTTTCCCGGTCCTTATAGACGTCATTGTTCCGGAAATTGTGGGACTCGTCGATGACTAACAGGTCATAGTTGCCCCAGTTCACTCGATTGAGCGGTATGCCGAAGGACTCGCCCGATGTTCGCGACAGATCGGTATGCGCCAGGACGTCGTAATTGAACCGGTCTTTGGCGAAGATATTGGTGGTCAGATTGGTGTTATAGTTGCGCCAGTTGTCTGCGAGTTTTTTCGGGCAAAGCACTAGCACGGAGCGATTGCGCAGCTCGTAGTATTTTACAACCGCCAGGGCAGTGAAGGTCTTTCCAAGGCCAACACTGTCGGCAAGAATGCAGCCATTATAGGTCTCGAGTTTGTTAATGATGCCTGTGGCGGCATCCTTCTGATAGTTAAAGAGTTTGTTCCAGACGAGACTGTCGCGGTAGCCAGTGAGGTCGTTCGGCAGAACGTCCTCGTCAACATCCTCCAGGAAGTCCTGAAAGATGTTGTACAACATCAGGAAATAGACGCGCTCTGGCGAATTCTCTTGGTAGACCGACGCGATATGGTCGCAGACAGCGGCGGTGACATCGTTGAGTTTCTCCGGATCCCACCAAATCTGATCGAACAGATGAAGATACATTTGCGTGTGACTCGGATCGTCGAACCGGGTCACGAAATTCGAGACCGCGTCGCCTTTCTGGTAGCCGAGATCAACGGCCGTAAAGCCGCTGATGGGCATATAGGCCACCCCTCCATCGTTGCTCGCGGCGTGCAGAAACTGCTGCATCGGCGCTTTCGTGGTGTTCGAGCGAAATTTGGCTTTCTTGCGTATCCACTCGGCGCATTCGCGAGCCACAGCACGCTGCGTCAGCTTGTTCCGCAGCTGGATTTCAAATTCGGTCCCATAAAGCCCACTTTCCCGCCGCGACTTTGGGATAAAAAACTCTCGCCGCTCCTTGCGAAAGCGATCGGTGGCTTCGGTGGGTATGAATGTGGGGGCGGTGAAAATGAACTGCAGGCTATCAATCTTTGAAAGCTCTGATTTCAGCGCTTCGAAGGCATAGATCGAGAAGCACGACGCGGCGATTTTTAGCCGTGTTCCGCGCCCGATCGTGCTCTTCAGATCATCTCCGAGAAGCTGAGAGGTATTATCGATGATTTTCATCGACCACCTCCCTGTTCAACAAAACGATCTGTTGATCCTCAGGCCTTCGCGCGTTCGGATCGGTATCAAGCCCGAGACGCCTCAGCGCGTAATAGAGCAACGCCCTGCGCACCTTGATCTTCGTCTTGCCGCCACGCATTCCGTAGTCGAGAGCCACAACCCTCTGCTGCGTCTCGGACAGCTCGGGATGCGGACCGATCTCCAGCGTGATTTCCTCGTTCCAATCGGTATCACCGCCGAGCTCAACCCCACTAGGCTTGGAACCACGCGTTTCGACAATCCGAGCGAGGAGGAAATCCTTGTAGGTTTGGTCGATCTGGCAGAAGGCCCGAGCATGCCACCGAAAGCCGTCGAAGCCGATGGCGTGCGGCGCGATCCAGCGCCAGCGGGGCTCCGGCCGCGAAAGCGACTGATATTTGATCTCGATGGCGAGATTGTCGCGAATGGCACCAAGCACGTTCCGCAGCGTCTCGTTCGTAACATCGCGCGCGGGAACAGGCGGGCCACTATAGGGCGGAAAATGTGCGATCCATGATGCCGCGGCCGGCAATATGCCTTCGGTGACAGATCGGAGCTGCGTGAGATAATGGGCGGCGTCAGGTTTTAGAAAGCAGGGTTGGAACGTCTCGCTCGCCACGTACCGTTTGGCGCTTTTGTCGTAGACCGCGTTCTGCGGAGCTCGTTCCTGATAAAGCGTCAGATCTTTCGATGCTTGCGGTACCGACACGTCGAAGGCCTCGACGATATCGGATCGGTTGACCCCGCCTTCCCAATAAAGACGAAACTCAATGAATTCGAGCCGGCGCTCTACGCCCCATTTCAGCACCGTTTTGCCCCCCGGCATCGCAAGCATCCCAAAGTCGATAGAGACAAGGCTCTATGGGAATATTGACGTGACCCGTTGAGTTATTATCCCCATCTGGAGAGCAGGTCAATATACGAGGGATGACGCATATCGGTGGCCGGTTCAGCGCTGGCTGATCAGGACGTGCTTGCTGAGCCCTTTCTGGCACGGGCAAAGCCGCGGTCTGTGGCTATAAATCGCTCAAGCATCGGCACGATCAACTTTACCGGATCCGCCACGGCTTGACCGTTTTCACGGGCCAGCGCTTCCGCATAAGCGGCCAGATCCCGATGGAGCGGCCCGGGCAGCGCCACTGTAACCTTGACGGGTTTGTCCTCGACGATAGGCCCCAGTTTCAACTTCGTCATGATCAGCTCCTGTAAGGCTCGAGCACAAGGTCGCGGGTGACGATTACCCGGACCGGAAAACCCGGGCGGATGGTCAGTGTCGGCTCGACCTGCAATTGCCGCTGGATGATCTGCTGGCCAGCCTGGTTGATGGTGTCCTGCGCGCCGTCACGGATAGCGCGGATCAGCCGATCCTCGTCGCTGGTCGCGAGCTCCGTTCCAATGCCCAGCAATGTCGAGAGTCCGGCGGCTTTCATCAGATCCCACCAGTGGTAATCGACGCCGTCCTCAAGGCCGGCATAGCCCGAGGCGTCCGCGCCTGGTTGGCGCTCCAGCACGATCGAATGGCCATTGGGAAAGATCAGCCTGTTCCATACCAGCAGCACGCGGCGCTGACCAAAGGTCACGCCGGCATCGTACTCGCCAATGATGCGCGTGCCCTGCGGGATCAGAAGCAGGCTGCCGGTCGGGCTGTCATAGACGTTCTGGGTCACCTGGGCGGTGACCTGTCCTGGCAGATCGGAACGAATGCCGGTGATCATCGCCGCCGGGATCACGGCTCCCGCCTGAAGAATGTAAGGTGATGGAGGCGCTGTCACGCGATCAAGGGCAACCGTCTGCCGATCGACGGGACCATTCAGGAATGCGGTGTGTCTGTCCTGTGTGGCAGGCTGACCTCCAAGATCGAGGCCGGCAAGGCTGGATACAGCCGCACTCGGTGTGGCTCCCGCTGCAGGAGCGGTCTGAAAGAACACACGACTGGTACGAGCGGCTTCTTCTTCGGCCAAGCGGCGCTGTTCCTCGGGATCGACGGCCGGCGCTGTGATTGCGGGCGGCGCGACCGGCTGTCCCCGGTTCTGCGCATCGAGGATCGGACCACCGAGATCGCCCGGCAAAGGCGGCCCGAGAATCGGGCCGGTATAGTCGCGCGGCAGTTCGGACAGGCCGTCGGCCGTTGGACGGTTCTCAGTCGAATAGAGCTCGTCACCTCCCGGTTCGGCCTCGCGTGTCTGCAGCGCATAGATGAGCGCGCCGCCAATGCCGAGAAGCGCAATCCCGGCCATAGCGGCCAACATCTTGCGGGACAGGCGGGTGACGCGGGGCGGTTCGGCGCGCAGCCGCATCGGAGCTGCAGCGTCCTTGGGCGTAATGGTTTCCGTCATGACGGGGCGCCTCCGGTCGCAGGAGAGGACGGTGCCGCAGCTTGCCTTTGCTCAATGCGGACGATCCGGACCGTCTGCTGGTGATCGCCGCTGCCAAGGCGCAGTTCAGCTGCACCAAACAGGTGATCCACGATCAGGATGTTGTGGTGGACGCGGCTGTTGACGATCTGCGGCTCGCCATCGGCGCCAACGACGAAGATCGGCGGCATCTCGCCCTGCACGATGCCGCGCGGAAAAACGACATAGACGCGGCGGCCATCGTCGAAGACCGAGATCGGACGCCATGGCGGGCTGTCGCCAGTCAGACCGTAGCGATAGTTGCGTGCCGATTCCTTGGGGATGGTCGGCGCGGCAGGTGCACTTTGCCGCTGCCCGGGTGGCGGTGCCGGATACGCCCAGGCCACTGCAGGCATATAGAGCGCCTCGCGAGCCCGCAGTTCGATCATATAGGTGCGCCGGTCGGTGGTGATGACGAGATTGGTCGAAATCTCCGGCCGCGTCGGTTTGACGAGGATATGCACCTGAGCTGTGGCACCCGATCCACTTATCGTATCGCCGATAATCCAGCGGGCGGTGTCGCCCGCCGCGATCGGTCCGGCACCGGTCAGGCTTTCGCCCGGTTCGAGCGCAATATCGGTGATCTGCCCCGGCGCGGCATAGACTTGGTAGAGCGCGCCCTGCGACCACGGATAGATCTGAATGGCATTGTAATAGCCCGCGCGGCGCGGCTCGACACGCGCGGCAGCATTGGCGTTTTCGACGCGGCCGGCCGCTGTGTCCGCAGCCTCCCCGCCGCGCGCGACGGTCCAGTCAGGCGGCGTGTGCAGCGGCCGCGGCCGATCATCGGTGACGGAGGCCTGTACTGCCGGCAGCGGCGGCACATCGACGTCGTAGCTGAACTGCGGCGTTCGGTTTGTGGCGCAGCCCGCGAGCAGGGTCGCGCCGAGCAGCACAACCACCAATGCGGGTTTACGGAAAGCCGGGATTACGGATGTACGGGTCGCCGGATTCATTGGCTCATCTCCCGCGACCAATTGATGGCGTTGACGTAGATGCCGAGTGGGTTGGCGCGCAGGCGCTCGGCATCGCGCGGTGTCTGGATCACGATGGTGAGGATCGCGGTCCAGCGCTCGGTGGCGGAGAGCTGGCCGTTTTCATAATGCCGCTCGATCCAGGCGACGCGGAAGGAATCCGGCGAAGCGCGGATGACCGAGGACACCTCGACGGCGATCTGCTGGCGCCCGACACGGGCGAACGGGTCGTTGGCGCGGGCATAGTCATTCAGGGCCGCCGCACCGCGATCGGTCGTCCATTCGTAAGCGCGCAGCCAGTTCTGCCGCACGATGATCGGATCGGCGGGAATCGAGCGCACCTGCTCAATGAACCGACCGAGATGCCAGGCGATCTGCGGATCTGTCGGCCGATAGTCGGCCGTGGCCGGGGCGACCGCTTGCGCCTGGCCGAGATTGTCGACCTGCACGACCCAGGGCACCACGGTCCCGCGCGCCGATTGCCAGACAAGCGCCGCGGCGAAACCGGCGGTAAGGATCAGAGAACCGAACGCCATATAGCGCCAGTTGCGCGCCTGGACGCGGGCCGAGCCGATGCGCTCGTCCCAGACCTGAGCGGCCTTCTGATAGGGCGTCTCAGGCTCGGGGGATTTGCCGTAATGGGCGGCGGGGCGTTTGAACAAGCTCATGAACGGTCACTTTCGGAGACGGAGACGGAAGAGCCGCCGCCATGGCTGTCGCCGGAGCGGACGGCATGGGCGGTCATTGTGGTGCCGTGGCTGAGCGCCTGCCGGCGCTGCATCCGCCGCGCCCAAGCGGGCGGGCCACCGGCCGACGAGGGTGATCCTGCCGCCCCTGGAGCGACACTCGCACCACCGGCGCCGCCCATGGAGGATGAGCCTCCGGTCAGACCGAGGCCGGCACGCGCACCATCGGAGAAGCTGGACTTCACGCTTTGCGAAGCCTTTGAGACAGCGCTTTTCAACGGCGATATGGCGGCCGAACCCGCCGCTCGAGCAACACCGCTGACACCAGAGGCAACGCCGGCCGCGCCAGTCTGACCGAACGAGCCGAGGCTATAGGCGGATGTCGCAGCACCCGCGGCGGCCGCACCGCCCCGGACAGCGGCGGCTCCGCCGGAAAGCGCGGCAGCGCCTCCCCTCGCGGCCATGCCGGTGGCAGCGCCTCCGGCGACCATCATGCCGCCGGCGGCAAGGCCGGTGCCGACGGCCGATCCCGCACCCAGTTGCGGCCCGCCCGAAACCAGTCCCGTCGCAATGCCGGGTCCGAAAATGCCGAGCCCAAGAAGCGACAGCGCCGCCAGGACGATCGCCATGGCATCATCAATGGTCGGCATGGCGCCGCCAAAGCCCGCGGTGAATTGGCCGAACAGGGTCGAGCCAATGCCGATGATGACGGCGAGCACCAGCACCTTGATGCCCGAGGAGACGACATTTCCAAGCACGCGCTCGGCCATGAAGGCCGTCTTGCCGAAGAGCCCGAAGGGGATGAGGACGAAGCCCGCAAGTGTTGTCAGCTTGAACTCGATCAGGGTGACGAAGAGCTGGACCGCGAGGATGAAGAAGGCGAGCAGCACCAGCGCCCAGGCGAAGAGCAGACAGGCGATCTGGATGAAGTTCTCGAAGAAGGACCAATAGCCCATCAGGTCGGAGATGGATTCGAGCAGCGGGCGGCCCGCGTCGAGACCGGTCTGCGCCACCCGGCCGGGCCGCATGAGATCGGCGGCGGAAAAGCCGGTGCCCGAGGCTTGCAGCCCGAGCCCGGCAAAGCTTTCGAAAATGATCTTCGCCAGGTTGTTCCAGTTGCCGATGAGATAGGCGAAGACGCCGACGAAAAGCGTTTTCTTGACGAGGCGCGCGATGATGTCGTCATCGGCGCCCCAGCTCCAGAACAGGGCCGCCAGCGTCACATCGATGACGATCAGGGTGGTGGCGATGAAAGCGACCTCGCCGCCAAGCAGCCCGAAACCGGAATCGATGTAGCTGGTGAAGACCTCCAGGAAATTATCGATGACGCCGGTTCCGCCCATGGGTCACTATCTCTCGCCCGGTTGCGGCACGGCGGGCACGGGCGTGCGGCCCAAAAAGCGGTCGCGGGATTCCGCCCAGGCCGACAGGCAATCGGGATCACGGGTGGCGGCTTCGCCAAGTCCCTGACAGCGGCGGAGCATCGCCTGCAAAGGGTCCGCCGAGGGCTGAAGCTGCGGCACGGACCTGACGCGCGCGGTATCCTCCTGCCGCGTCAGCTCGATCACCGTGGCGGTAATCGCGATGGCGACGAATATGACCGCCCCGAGCCGGACCAGCATCTTGCTGTCCATGGCCGCCCCTCCTTCGCGCCTAATTGCCGCTGCCGAACATTTGCGCATTGCCGGGCTGATAACCCGAACCCGGCGTGAGGAAGCGCTCGCGCTGGACACGTCCCTGCTCGGCGGCGGTGGCGCGCTCGGCCTCGATCAGCGCTTCGGACCGGCCATTGGCCGATAACAGCGCGACCAGGTCAGAAAGCTGCTGCGACTGCAGCGCGAGAAGCTGATTGCCGGCCTGCGTTGCCTGTAGCGCTCCGCTGGCATTCTGGCTCTGACCAACCAGGGTGGCCATTTCTGCGCGGTTGGTGTCGATATTGCCGACCACGCCGGCCTGGACGCGCATCGCGTCCTGCAGGCCGCCCACGGTGTTTCCCCAGCGCGTGCGCGCATCCGCGATCAGCTGTTGATCGCTGGCAGAGAGCGAGATCTGGCCGTATTGCTGCTCGAACGCCTGATCGATCTGCCCGACTTCGAACGCGATGTTCTGCGCCTGGCCCAGAAGCTGCTGGGTGCGCTGCACGTTTTGCTGAAGCTGCTGGAGGGCGGAATATGGCAGGCTGGCGAGGTTGCGGGCCTGATTGATGAGCATCTGCGCTTCGTTTTGAAGCGAGGTGATCTGATTGTTGATCTGCTCGAGCGTGCGCGCGGCGGTCAGCACGTTCTGCGCATAATTCGTCGGATCATAGACGATGCGCCCGAACCCGAACTGGGCATGGGCCGGGCTCGTTGCCATGGGCGCAAGCGCGACCGGCACGGCGAGCGCAAATGCCAGAAGCGACGTCCTGGCGAAACGGGCAATGGGGATACGGATCATGTGTCGGTCTCCTTTTCTGGCGCGCCATCGAGCACGGCGGGCTCCGTCAATTCCGGCCGGCTTGCGAGATTGGTGAGATCGGGGATGAGATCAGCGGCCCAAGCGACGCCGCAATGACGCAGCCACGCTCCAAGAAATGCTTCGCTTCCATGCTCGGCATGGATGCCCGCGATGGCCGTCTGATCGGATTTGGAGGATGCGGCGCAGAGCGCGAGCCCGACTTCGCTCAGACCCAGCTCGAACAGCCGATTGCCGCGCCGCGACTGACAATAATAGTCCCGCTTGGGGGTAGCCCGCGCCAGAATCTCGATCTGCCGGTCGTTCAATCCAAAGCGGCGATAGATCGCGGTAATCTGCGGTTCGATCGCGCGCTCGTTCGGCAAGAGCAGCCGCGTTGGGCAGCTTTCGATGATGGCCGGTGCGATGGCGCTGCCGTCAATGTCCGATAGCGACTGCGTGGCAAAGATGACCGAGGCGTTCCTCTTCCTCAGCGTCTTCAGCCATTCGCGCAGCTGGCCGGCAAACCCCTCATCGTCCAGCGCCAGCCAACCCTCATCGATGATGAGCAGTGTCGGGCGGCCATCGAGCCTGTCACCAATGCGGTGGAAGAGGTATGACAAGACGGTCGGCGCCGCGCCTGTGCCGACCAGACCCTCGATCTCGAAGGCCTGGACATCGGCGGAACCGAGATGTTCGGTTTCAGCATCGAGCAAGCGTCCATAAGGACCGCCCACGCAGTAGGGCCGCAGCGCCTGTTTGAGATCGCTGGATTGCAGCAGCACTGCGAGCCCGGTGATGGTGCGTTCGTCGACGGGCGCCGAGGCGAGCGAGGTCAGTGCCATCCAGATATGCTCCTTCACCTCTGGCGTGCTGGCGACGCCTTCGCGCAGCAGGATCGCGCCGATCCAGTCGGCGGCCCAGGAGCGTTCGTGCGACTCGTCGATGCGGGCGAGCGGTTGCAGGGAGACCGACGCATCCGACCCCTCGGTCAGCCCGCCGCCGAGATCATGCCAGTCACCGCCCATGGCGAGCGCGGCGGCGCGGATCGAACCGCCGAAGTCGAAGGCGAAAATCTGGCTGCGCGCGTAGCGACGGAACTGCAGCGCCATCAACGCCAGCAACACGGACTTTCCCGCGCCGGTCGGGCCGACGACCAGGGTATGGCCCACATCGCCGTTATGCAGTGAGAGCCGGAACGGAGTCGATCCCTCGGTCTTGCCGTAAAGCAAGGGGGGCGCTGCGAGATGTTCGTTCCGTTGCGGCCCCGCCCACACGGCCGACAGCGGGATCATGTGAGCGAGATTGAGCGTCGATATCGGTGGCTGCCGGACATTGGCGTATGCATGTCCGGGCAAGCTTCCGAGCCAGGCATCGACCGCATTGACGGTCTCGGTCATGGTATTGAAGTCGCGACCCTGAATGACCTTCTCGACCAGTCGCAGCTTTTCGTCGGCGATGCGCGGAGCGGTATCCCAGACCGCGACACTGGCCGTGACATAGGCCATGCCGGCGGTATCGGCGCCGAGTTCCTGCAAGGCCAGGTCGGCATCGGCGGCCTTGTTGGCCGCATCGGTATCCACCAGAGCGGATGCCTCGTTGGTCATGACTTCCTTGAGGATCGCGGCGATGGATTTGCGTTTGGCAAACCACTGGCGGCGGATCCTGGTCAGCAGCCGCGTCGCCTCAAGCTTGTCGAGCATGATGGCGCGGGTGCTCCAGCGATAGGGAAACGCCAGCCGGTTCATTTCATCAAGAAGGCCCGGTGTCGTCGCGCTCGGGAATCCGATGATGGTGAGAACACGCAGATGCTGGTCACCCAAACGCGGCTCCAGCCCTCCTGCGAGAGGCTGATCGGCCAGAAGCGCGTCGAGATAGATCGGCGTCTCGGGCACGCGTACACGATGGCGGCTCGTCGAAACGGTCGAGTGGAGGAAGGTGAGCGTCTCGGCGTCATCGAGCCAGCGGCACTCAGGCATGAACCCGTCGAGCAGCGCCAGTATCCGGTCGGTACGGTCGATGAAGCCGCGCAGCAATTCGTGAGGGTTTACCCCCGATTGCTCGCGTCCCTCGTAGAGCCAGGTTTCAGCGCGAGCGGCGTCTTCCGCCGGCGGCAACCAGAGGAAGGTCAGGAAGTAGCTGGACACCAAATGCGTCCCGGCTTCCTCGAACGCGGCCTTGCGCTCGGCGTCGACCAAGGCAGACGCGGCATCGGGAAAGAGACTTTCGGGATAGGTCGTTGCCTCAAAGCGCTGCGCTTCGACAAATATGCTCCAGCCCGAACCCAGCCGGCGGAAGGCATTGTTGATGCGCCCGGCGACCGCGACCAGTTCGGCGGCTACGGCCGAATCCAGATCGGGACCGCGGAACTTTGCACTGCGCTGAAACGAACCGTCCTTGTTCAGCACCACGCCGGGGGCGACCAATGCCGCCCAGGGCAAATAGTCGGCCAGCCTGGTGTTGCGGCTGCGATACTCGGCGAGGTTCATCATTCCTCGGCCCTCACACCGCCAGAAACGGCGGGATGCGCAGATGGCGTCTGCCGACTTCCACGAAGAGCGGATCGCGCTTGGCGGCCCAGACCGCTGCGAAATGTCCGATTGCCCAGATAGCAAGACCGACCAGCCAGAGGCGCAGACCGAGACCGATCGCTCCGGCCAGCGTGCCGTTCATGATGGCGATCGAACGCGGCGCACCGCCGAGCAGGATATGTTCGGTCAGGGCGCGATGGACCGGGACCATGAAGCCCGGCACCTCGCCAAGCTGTTCGAGACCCACCGCCATCAGATCAGCGCCCCGCCGCCGAATGAGAAGAAGCTGAGGAAGAAGGAACTGGCGGCAAAGGCGATCGACAGACCGAAAACGATCTGGATCAGTCGCCGAAAGCCGCCCGCCGTATCGCCGAAGGCCAGGGTGAGACCCGTGACAATGATGATGATCACCGCGATGATCTTGGCGACCGGACCTTCGATCGATTCCAGAATGCTCTGAAGCGGCGCTTCCCAGGGCATCGATGACCCGGAAGCATGGGCCGCTGGCGCCATCATCGCGCTGAGCGCTATGATGGAACCGGCGAGCGACAAATGGCGACGAAGGGTGCGCAAGGCATGGGTCATGCTTGGGGCTCCTCAAGGATTTCGGGATGGGCAGCGGAAGGCTCGCAGGCCGGCACGACGCGATAGTCCCCGTCCGGGCCGAGGTCCTCAATGCGCGCGAGTTCCGCGAGGCGGCGCGCGGACCCACGGCCAGACAGGACCGCGACGAGGTCGATGGTTTCGGCGATCAGCGCGCGCGGGACGGTGATCACCGCCTCTTGGATCAATTGCTCCATGCGCCGCAGCGCGCCGATGGCGCTTCCAGCATGTATGGTGCCGACGCCACCGGGATGGCCCGTACCCCATGCCTTGAGCAGTTCGAGCGCTTCAGCGCCGCGCACCTCGCCCACGGGAATCCGATCGGGCCGCAGGCGTAACGATGAGCGCACCAGATCGGACAGCGAAGCGACTCCGTCCTTGGTGCGCATGGCGACAAGATTGGGCGCCGCACATTGCAGTTCACGCGTATCTTCGATGATCACCACGCGGTCAGATGTCCGCGCCATTTCAGCGAGCAGCGCATTGGTGAGCGTCGTTTTGCCGGTCGAGGTGCCGCCTGCGACGAGGATGTTAGCCCGGCCGATAACGCCGAGGCGCAGCGCTTCGGCCTGGCGCGCCGACATGATCCCGGCGGCGACATAATCTTCGAGGGTGAACACCGCGACGGCAGGCTTGCGGATGGCAAAAGCTGGCGCCGTCACCACCGGCGGCAGCAGGCCTTCAAAACGCTCGCCGCTATCGGGCAGTTCGGCCGAGACGCGTGGCGTCCCGGCATGAACTTCCGTACCGACATGATGGGCGACCAGACGGATGATGCGTTCGCCATCAGCGGGCGAGAGACGTTCTGTGGTGTCGGCAAGACCTTCGGAGAGACGATCGACCCAGATGCGACCATCCGGGTTCAGCATGACCTCGACCACGCCGGGATCATCGAGGAGCCGAGTGATGGCGCCACCGAGCGCGGTGCGCAGCATGCGCGAGCTGCGCGCGCGTCCTTCGCTATTGTGGTGGGAGGCCGCCATTGTGTCCCCGTTCTGGTCGGAGACAAGACGATCCTGTTCCGACGGGGACAATTAAAAGAACCCGAAACAGGGCCGATTCAACATCTGTTTGGCGGCGGCGTAGCCTGGAGTGCAAATACAGGGAAAAGCGTAGAGCGTCGGCGATCGCCGTAGCGACAAGGGTCGGCGACGCATGGAGCTTTAGGCTCCGATGCCCATAACGTTCCTTTTCGAGCAGAACCACCTCTCCGCGAGATGAGCAATCCCGGCAGAACGGTCGTTCAACCACCCCCGTCGAAATCATCAAGGTTGTGGAAGCCGGAGACGATATCGGCATTGCGGATACGCTCCATCGTCTCTTCAAAGCTCTCGTTGGGACTGCCAGGCTGAATATGCTGGCGGAGAGCATCGTAATGTTTGCGCGCAGCAACACGCGACACCGAGCGTGTTAAATGGAGGCGTACCGCCAAACTGTCGGGACTGTCGCAGCCTTCGCGGACGACGCCGCTTAATGTTGCCAAGACGGTGGAGACGGGTGTCTCGTCCTCGGACGCGCGCAACCGCGCAGCGAGCAAGCGTCCGGGAAGGCCCGCCAGAAAGGCAAGATCGGGCACGAGCCGCGATACGAAATGCCGGGCATTCTTGCACTGCTTGAGATTGGTGGTGCGTCCGAGGAATGCCTTTTCGAGCTCGCATAGCGGCACGCCCGACATCCAAATCAGCCAAAGCTCACGCAGCCAGGTCAAAGCATATTTTCCGCGCGCTTCATCATCGGCAAGTTTTTTGTAGGGCGTGCCGAACATTTCCTCCAAGCTCTCCGGTCGCACCAGACTAGGCAACTGGCTGGGATCCGCGTCGAGCCAATCGAGCAGCGCCACCACCGCCTCGATAGCCGTTCCGGAAAAGGCGCCGGCATCGAGCCGCTCGACGATCTGTTGAAGCAACGCGACGGACAGTCCGGTCGCGCTAGACACCTGTTCGATCCAGCGATCGGATTCGGGCAACTCGAGAGCGGCTCGTGCGGCTAGAGCCGAAGCGACCCTAGTGCTCAGCCAGTCGGCATCAGCGGCGACTAGCGCACGATAGGCGCTGAAGCTCCTGTTGAGCAACAACGCGGCAGGATCGTCTTCGGCCCCAGCGATTGCCAGCGGCAACTTGCTCAAGAGATAGGCTGAGGCGCCGGTCTGGGTGACGCCGTCGTGAATGCGGTCGAGCACCACCTTCAGCGGATCGTCAATGACGAGACATTGGTCCGCCTGCTCGAAGATTGCCTGCAGCTCCATCCAATGCCCGTTGATCTGATTATTCTGATCGTCGAAGTCGATGACCTTGCTGGGCACAAGCAAGACGAAGCCCTGCGCACCTTCGCCAGCGCGTCCCGCACGTCCTGCGGCGTTCAATAGTTCGTGTGCCTCAAGCTTCTGCATCTTGTCGGCCTGCGGATCGAAGCGACTGTCCCCCGAGATGACGACAACTTCGCTCGGCAGGTTCATGCCCTGAGCTAGCGTCGAGGTCGCGAAAAGCACCTTAATCCCCTCTGGCCGGCGAAAGAGGCTTTCGTGCAGTTCGCGTTCCTCGCGCAGCAGCAGCGCATGATGGCTGGCGCTCCCCGCCCGAAGCGTGCCATCAGCTGCAAGTTTCATGTAGCAATAACCGGCTCCACCCATCTCCTCTTCGGCTAGGGTGCGCCATTTCTGCTCTTCCTCTGTAAGCGTAATCTGGCTGGCGGCAACGCGGGCTGGGAAATTCTTGACACAGCTCTCACAAAAGACGGTGGTCTGCACAAACACCAATGTCTTCATGCCCGCGCACGCTGCGGCGGCGGCAATTGCGCTGCTAGTCTCGTTGCCATTAGGGGTGAGATACCAGTTGCCGCCCTTGGACCGTCCGGCCGACAGTAAGCCGCCATCGCCGAGGAGCTGCAACAGTGCATAGTCGCTGCGGTCGGTGGTTGACCAGGTCTGCAGGAGGCTGAACAGACCGAAGGGCTGCGCCAGCAACGCATTCTTCACCGAGACAGGCGGCTTGTCGTGATCGGGATAGTCGATGCGCGCCTGGCCCAGGATAGCTTTGAGCGCTTTGATCTGCTCGGCGGGATAGACGACACAGCCCCGCACCTGCCGCGTTGGCTTCCAGTTCAGGTCCAGCGTCAGGCATTGGCGGCCAGTTATATGAGCAATCCAGCCGGCAACCTCCTGCGTGTTCTTCATCATAGCAGAAAGGAGCAGCAAGTCCGCGTTAGGAGCGAGACGCGTAAGGTTGAGAATGGCAAGCATCGCATCAAGCCCGCGCCGGCTCCGATCATCCTCGCGCGGATGAAGCAAATGGCATTCGTCGAAGACGATCAGGCCGAGATCCTTGAAGGCATCGGGATCGACCGACAGCAGCATCAAGCAACGCTCGGGGGTCATGACCGTGACTTCGCCGAGCGCGACGACGTCGCCAATGCCGACATCCTCGTCAACATCAGCAAGAATGCTGTAGTCTTGGAATGTGTTCTTCAGTGATCGCTGGGTCTGCCCGACGAGCGCATGGGTGGGCGCGAGGAAGATGACACGCTCACTGCGCAGCAGCGCGGTGGCGATCTTCAGTTCCGCGAGAGTCGACTTGCCGCCACCGGTCGGAAAGCTGATTGCCGATGAAACGCCCTGTTCCAAATAGCCTTTCGCAACCGCTTCGCGGTGGTTGCGCCAGAGATAGGGTCGCTGCCGGGCCATGCGGCGGAGCGTCTGCCACCAGCCATTGTCATCGACCCCGCCCGGCGTCGGAATACGGCTGAGAGCAGTTCCGAGCAGGTCGCCCTCTAGTCCGAGAAGTAGATTGGCAAGGTGTAAAGGCCCGGGATAGAGGCTGAGCAGCGTCTCGCCGGCTGCGCCGGCACCATCGATCGGTTCGCTGGCGAGAACGCGTACCTGCGCAAACAGCACGCTCGCCGGCACGACCCCACCTGCCTCGGGCGCGACATCGACGCGCAGGCGCAGCTGTCGGGCGAGATTGGTGATGCCGCGCAGAAGCAGCAGGCGGAGCGCATCGAGTGCGCGGGAGCCGAGATCCTCGCCATCGGTATCAATCTCGGGCTCGTCGGAGCCTACAATCTCCCCGAGCCGACCTTGCGCAAGATTGCGGATGGCGAGCAGCAGGGCGCGCTCGATCGGACCGGCCTCCGGCGCAGGCACAATGCGCTTGGCGGCTTCGGCCGCATCGGCATGTGCTTCTGCCAGGAGGAAGAGCAATGTGGCGCAAACTGCTGGGCTGACCGACGCAATATCGACTTGGCTGGGAGCGTCGGCTCCGTGCAGCGCTAGGGAAATGGCCTGGTGTGCCGAAGCCGCGACAAAGGCTGCCGAGGCGCGATTCTCCCGGTCGGGAAGCAAAGCGGCATAGGTTTCGTGCGCGGCAGCGATGCGGCGAAGTTGGGCAACGGTTGCCGCCAACGCTTCATTGTCTGCTTCGATAGTAACATCCCGCAGACGAATTCGCGCCGAGACGATGTCGGCAAAGGCTTCAGTCAGCCGCTTAGGCAGATTTTCGAGATCGAGACCCTCGAGTGGAGGCGCCGCTCGGATCAGTGCTGCGGTCGTCGCATCAAACATTGGCGACGGCCTTTATCTTGACGATCACGCGCGCGGCGAAGCTCGCCATCCAGCTGCGCATCGCCGGAAGATATATGGTGTCGGCACGGCGACGGGTCGCAGCGCCGGGCACGGAATCGTCAAAGCCCTTAAACAGCTGGGCGCGGGCATCGGCATTGTTGTGAGTGTCACCGATGGTGATGCTGACGCGATAGCGCCGGGCATCGTGCCACAGGATATTGGCGATCGCGGAATCAAGGTCGAACGCGGGGTCGGCAGCGGCGCGCGCGTCGAGCATCCCACTCACCTCTTGGCTGAGCTCATTCAGCCGTTCGCCTTTCTCGAGCGCAACGATACCCGGCCAGACGTCCTCCCGGATCGTGTCGCGAGCCTTATCGGTCGCCTTGTCTTCGAAGACAACGACTGCGGTGACTGAGGTGCCAGCGTCGTTCAATTCGAGCTGCATACCGTCGAAGCCTTTGTCAGCCTTCCGAATATGGGGCATCCGGGTGAGCGAGGCAGAAGGCTGCTGGTGCGCGGCGATCCACGATATCGCCTGAAACAGCCAGCCGTCACGGTGCCAGGGATCTTCGCCCTCGGCCAAGGTCAGCTGCTTGATCGCCGCATTCGCCTGCTCGGCATTGGCAGCAGGCCCCGGCACGCCCGCACCGCTCAAGATCTTGGAGACGTGACGATATTGGCCGAGGACTATGCGAGCGACGTGCTCGGCGAGCATGTCCTCATCGTCGATAGTCCAAGCCCAGCCATGACAGAGTTCGCCATGATCCATTGGAACGAGCGTCAGAGCCATGGCGCTACGAAAGCTAGTCGGATTGTAAGGGCACAGTAGCGCCCACATCGGAATGGACACAGCGAGATCGGATCATCGCACAGTCACCTCTCTTCTCTTTTGGCGGAGGCGAGCAAGCGTGATCTATTCTATAAAGCGCACCCATATCCTTTAGCCCCCCAATCCTTCCGAGCTACCACGGAAGCAAGGACGAGGCGACTATCAATTGTGGCCAGAACTGTTGGCTTAACTGCTAAAATGTTGGCCCCGGCCCCGGTTGTACGCGATTCGACATCGGTGGCCGAGGCTGCCCATCCGCTTTCGGATCCCGGACCTACCACCCAGGAAAAGCTAACGAATGTCATGTTTCGAGCGGCGACAATGGGGCGAAGGCTGCCCGGTTCGATGGCGCGCATCCGGACGGATTTTCTTCTATGTGTGCGAGCTGTTGGCCGAGCAGCCATGTTCACAACGACAGCAGAGCTCTCAGCTGTTGCTCGCTGGATCTATGTCCTCGCTGATCTCCTGCCGCAGCTTGGGCCCTTGTGCCAGCCGCCGCCCCAACGCCGTCACGAAAGCATCATAGCGTTCGGCCGCTTTGGCCCGCGCTGCTTGTGCGGCGGGCTCGGGCAGCGCTGGTGTCGAGGAGAGCCAGAAGCGGATGAACACCGCCATGGTTTCGACGGTGATCCCGAGATCGCGCTCGAGGCGCATCAGACGACGGTCAACCTGATCGATCCGCTTGGCGATGGCCGCTTCCCGCCTCTCGTCGGCGTCGGGCGAGAGAAAGGATGCGATAGCGGCCTCCGCGATCATCGACTGGGACTGATCCCGGCGGGCAGCATAGTCCGCCAGCATCGTCATGATTTCGGGATCGAGATAGACCGAGATTTGCGCCTTCTTCTTGCGACGAACCATGATGCTCACAGCTCCATGCCGTCGCCGGGATCCATCGAGACCTGCCGCGCGACGCCGCGCATCACGCGGGTCAGCCGCTGGCTGCGCGCGGCCTCATCATCGCTGCCGTCATAGGACAAGGGATCGAACTCGTTTTCGATCGGCGCGCTTTTCTCGACCGAGCTGACGCGGCTCAGCTCTGGCTGCTGCCGGTGCTCGGACTGAGTGGGATCCTCATCATCAACCATCACCGCTTCGATCGTGGAACGTGGGCTTTCCGGCAGAGGCAAAGCACTCCAATCGTCGGACTGCTTCGGTGCGGGCGATACCAACTCCGGCGGCGGCAGAACGCGTTCGGTGAACCGGCGGTCCTCATAGTAGCGCGCCTTCTTCGCCCGGATCGGCGGGGTTCCGGCGACCATGACAATCTCGTCGGTCGGCGGAAGCTGCATGATTTCGCCCGGCGTCAGCAATTGGCGGGCGGTTTCGGATCGCGAGACCATCAGATGTCCGAGCCAGGGCGACAGCCGGTGCCCGGCATAGTTCTTCATCGCCTTCATCTCGGTTGCCGTGCCAAGCGCATCGGACACGCGTTTGGCGGTGCGCTCGTCATTGGTGGCGAAGCTGACGCGCACATGACAATTGTCGAGGATGGAGTTGTTTGGACCGTAGGCCTTCTCGATCTGGTTGAGCGATTGCGCGATCAAAAAGCTCTTGAGCCCGTAACCGGCCATGAAGGCCAGCGCGCTTTCGAAGAAATCCAACCGCCCAAGCGCGGGAAACTCGTCGAGCATCAGGAGCAGCCGGTGGCGCCCGCTATTGGCCTGAAGGTCCTCGGTTAGCCGGCGCCCGACCTGATTGAGGATCAGGCGGATCAGCGGCTTGGTGCGGTTGATGTCGGAAGGCGGCACGACGAGATAGAGCGTTGTCGGTGCTGTCGCCTCCACCATATCGGCAATGCGCCAGTCGAAGCGGCGGGTGACTTCGGCAATGACCGGATCGCGGTAAAGCCCGAGAAAGGACATGGCGGTCGAAAGCACGCCCGAGCGCTCATTGTCGGATTTGTTCAGCAATTCGCGCGCCGCGCTGGCGATGACCGGGTGCGGGCCGGCCTCGCCCAGATGCGCGGTTTTCATCATGGCGGCGAGCGTTGCCTCGATCGGACGTCTGGGATCGGAAAGGAAGGCGGCAACCCCGGCGAGGGTCTTGTCCTTTTCGGCATAGAGGACGTGCAGGATTGCGCCGACCAGAAGCGCATGGCTGGTCTTTTCCCAATGATTGCGCTTTTCGAGACTGCCTTCGGGATCGACCAGGATGTCGGCGATATTCTGGACATCGCGCACTTCCCATTCGCCGCGGCGGACCTCGAGCAGGGGATTGTAGGCTGACGATTTCGGATTGGTGGGGTCGAACAGCAGGACGCGGCCATGGCGGGCGCGAAAACCGGCGGTGAGCTGCCAGTTTTCGCCCTTGATGTCGTGAACGATGGCCGAGCCCGGCCAGGTCAGGAGCGAGGGCACGACGAGGCCGACGCCCTTGCCGGAACGCGTGGGCGCAAAGCACAGCACATGCTCGGGCCCGTCGTGGCGAAGATAGCTCCCCTCATAGCGGCCGAGCACTACGCCATCAGGATCGAGCAGGCCCGCCGCCTTGACCTCTTGCGGTTTGGCCCATCGGGCAGATCCGTAGGTTTCGGCGTTCCTGGCTTCGCGGGCGCGCCAGACCGACATGCCAATCGCGACGGCAATGGCAATGAATCCGCCCGAAGCGGCGATCAGGCCGCCTTTGGCAAAGACTTCCGGGGCATAGGCCTCGTAGAAATACCACCACCAGAAAATTGCCGGCGGATAGTAGACGGGCCAGCCCGCAAGGCGAAACCACGGGGTTCCGAGCTGGGCCTGAAACCCGAGCTCCCAGGCGACGTATTGCGTGGCCGCCCAGGTTGTCACCAGGATGATCAGGAAGACCGTGAGTATCTGGCCCCAGAGGATTTTCGTGGCTGACATGTCAGGTCCTTTCGATGCGGCGCTCAGAGGCCGAGCCCGCGCTGTCGTCCAAAGCTCCAGTCCACCCCGCCATTGCCGCGGGCGAGACCCGAGACATGGCGGCCGAGATGCTTTTCGAGTGAGGGCGACCAGGGGACGAGCTGGAAACCGAGCCCGTCATCGATCATGGCGAAGCGGCCCGACGCGAGCGTGAGACGCTGGCGGTAGGTGCCGGTGACATAGTCACCCTCGACGGCGCGGTTGAAGGCAAGGCCGGTTTCTTGCGACAGCCTGCTGCCGAGAGCCTCGAGTTCGCGCCGGCGCAGTGTCTCGATCAGGTTGCGACTGAAGATGATCCGGCGATGCTGGCGCGTGGCCAGTCCTTCCCCCACCAGATGCTCGGCGCGTTCCTCCATGGCCTGACGGACCTCGGCCCCGAAACCGCCCGCGGACAGCGCAGCCGGATCGCGCGCCAAGGCCTGCCGGTCGAGCCAGGTCGCGCCCGGTGCCGAGACCTGTGCCTGCAAATCGAGATCGGAGCGGACCGCGATCGCGACCCGCCGCTGTCCTCTGGCATCGTCGAAGCCGCGCAACTCGACGATGGAGCCGGGTGCGCTGTCACCGGCCGCATCGAGATCGGGAAGCTTGATGTGATGGGTTCGCCCATCGACGCCGTCGACCACGGCATAGGCCGTGCCTTTGAGTTCGTCATCGAGCCCGCGCGCGATCAGCCTGCCGATGACAGGCGCCTCCAGGCTTTCGCCGGCAAGCACATAATTTGCCGCGCCGCGCTCGATGCCGCGCTCGGTCAGCGCGCGGTGCATACGCTTGATGATGTCGCCGCGCTCGCCAAGCTCGCGCAGCACCGTTTGCGCCTTGTCGTCGATTGCCCATTGGCCGGGGCCGATCTGCTCAGCCAGGCCGAGGGTTTCGAGCTTGCGCAACCGCCCGAGCTTTAGCGCCCGATACTCATCGGGCGGCTCGCCAGCACGCAGAGCGAGATCGATGACACCGGTGCCGCGTCCGTCCCGCACAAGCTGGCGGTCAAGACCGGTCCAACGGTCGGCAGCCATCTGGCGTTCAAGCGTGCGGCGAATGTCGTGTTCGGTTCGCGGCCCGAGCTCCTGGGTGATGAGATCGCGCGCCCGGTCGCGCATCCCTTCCTTGATATAGTCGCGCGCGATGACGAGATCCTGGCCGTCGTCGCGCATGCCGCGCACGATCAGATGGATATGGGGATGCTCGGTATTCCAGTGATCGACCGCCACCCAGTCGAGCCGGGTGCCGAGATCCTTTTCCATCTGCCCGGCCAGATCGCGGGTAAAGGATTTGAGGTCCGCCATGTCGAGGGCGTCGTCGGGCGAGACGATGAAGCGAAAATGATGCCTGTCGCCGCCACACCGTTCGGCAAAGGCGCCGCCATCCATTGACTCGCTCTCTGGCCCGAACAGCCGCGCCTTCTCCCCGTCCCGGGTGACGCCATCGCGGCGCAGATAATCGAGATGCGTGCCAAGCGGCGCCTTGCGGGCGGTGTGACGGACGACGCGCGCCTTGATCACGGCGCCGCGTGAGCGCGCGGTAATGAAGCGATTGGCCTGAATGCTGGCACGTCGGCCATGCCCAAACCGCGAGCGGTTGCCCGACACGATCCGGCCCGAGCGTGAAACGCCGCCGCCGGCCTTCTTGGCCGCCGCCAGTGCCTGGGCAATGAACGGCCGCGCCTGCTGGGCGCGTGTCGAACGGATACGCCCGGGGCGAATACGGAACTCGCGCTCATCGGACATGACGCGGTCCCGCAATGTGTGCGAACCCGAGCAAAAACGGGCGATTCCGCCTTGCGCGCACATTGCGCGCTCGGGTCACAAGGTGCGGAATCGCAAAAAATCCTGAGCAAAAACAACCGACCGCCTGGCCGACAATGTGCGGCCTTTTATCCTGCCATCGGTTGGTTGTTGCGGTCCTCCCCTGCCAGCCAGCACGCCATGGCGCGCTGGCGCACGATGCCGTGCGATCGCGCAAAAGCCGCATCATGGTGCGGCACCGCTATCGGCTCGAGTGACAAAAAAGGCCTCGTGCTGTCGCCGGTCGGGCGCACCGGCTGCATCCGGAACGTGGGTGCGGGTGTCGTTACCCTGCGCAGACGCCGCGTCTCCGATAGCGCTCGTTCGGTTGCTGCCGCGCGCGACAAAGAGCGGCGCCTCGCGCCAATCGGGCGGCAACGCAGCGGGCATGGAAGCGCCGTGAGACGGCGCCGTGTTACCCAGGATTGGTGCGAGCCTGGCGACATAGGCGCGCGTTTCGGCCGGCAGGACGCGGCCTGCCGAAAGATATTCATCGTAGCGGCCCGGCCCGGCATTATAGGCTGCCAGCATCGCCGCGACATTACCGTAGCGATCAAACATCGCGCGCAAATACGCCGCGCCCGCGAGGATATTGTCGCGCGGATCATAAGGATCGCGGCCCAGGCCATGACGCTGCCGCAGCGCCGCCCAGGTGGCGGGCATGATCTGCATCAGCCCCATCGCCCCGGCCGAGGATATGGCGCGGCGATCGCCGGCGCTTTCGGCCTGCAGGACCGCATCGATCCAGAACTCGGGAATGCCGAAACGCCGCGAAGCTTCGGCAATATGGTTGGCATGTGCATCGTGCGGGACGCGCGGCGCGAGTGAACTTGATTGCGCCTGCGCCGCGAGGCCGACCGGGCTGCAGAACAGGCCGGTAAGGAGAAGGAAGGCAATGGATCGGGCGGCGCGGTGACGCCCGATCGCAACGGAGGGATCATGCCCGAGGCGACAACGCGGCATCCCTCAGTCCTTTGCATCGCGTTTGGGCGGCCGGTTCCAGTGCAGCGACCAGGACGCCGCGTCAGCGCTGTTCTGGAACAGGGCGGCACGGATCGGATACGGCAATGCCGGATCGTCGATCAGCACGGAGAGATATTCTCCGGCCTTCTCGCCGGTGCGTGTCCAGGCCGCCCCTATCTCAGGGCCGGCGCCATCTTCGCCGAGGTGGACGCGATGGTCCGGGGCGTTTTCGACATTGGCCGGATCCACCGCGACAATGGCGATTTCGCGGTCGAGCGTGAGCGTCTGGATGCGCCCGGCAAAGCCTGTCTTGTGCCTGGTAAATTCACCGATCTGCGGCATGGCGGTTTCCTTTCCTCAAGCGGTGAAGGACGATCGGGCGGGAATCGAGCCCGCCCGTAAACAAGCGTTCACCGCGCTGACGCCTGCCATTCGAAGCGGCCGTCACCATTCGCATCGGTCCAGATCGGCACGACGCGGGCGGTGACGGCTGAAAGCGGAAGCGGCCCGAAATAGCGGCCATCGAAACTGTCGGCGGCGTCCCAGTTCATCAGGAACACATCGCGTTTGGCGATCACGCGGCAGCCCTGCCAGGAGGGCAGGTCGCGGCCCATCCGGTCGCGCTCACGGGCATGGCCATAAAGGTGGTCGTAGGCGGTAATGGCTGTGCCATGGCGGCAAACTCTCGTGCCGTGGAGCGCCAGGACACGCTTGATCAGTGGCACGCCGCGCGGAAGGTAGCGGCGCGCTTCAAGCAGCTCGGCCAGCGCGTCTGGCGGCTGGACCGCGACCAGATCGGTGACTTCGATTGGGTCGGCCGGCTCGACGGCGTAGAGGCCGATGGGCGCACTGGCCGAGGCGTTCCAGATGAAGCGCGGACCGTGCCCGGTGAAGACCGGGGCGACGACCAGCCCGACCGAAACCAGAGCGGAGGCGAAAATGGCGCGCCGGGTCATGGCAGAATGCTCCGCCGCTTGATCCAGGCGCGGTGCTGCGCTTGCGTGTAGACGCGGGGGCTTTCCCCGGCCGCCAATCGGTTATGAATGTGGCGCCAGTGATCGGGCGCGACATCGGCCCCGTCGATACCGCGCGCCTCGATCGCATCGATGAGCTGCAGCACGCGCTCGACTTTCGGCCAGCCAGAGACTGTCAGCAGAAGTTCGCCGCCCGGCGTGACGGCGGGAACGGTCTGGTAGGCTTCGTGCGGCGCGACCGCGCGCAGGATGTCGAGATGGGAAGCGACGGTGCCGTAGTCATTCGCCGTCCAGCGCACGAAGGCGAAAAGGCTCCCGGGACGAAAGCCGAGGACACGGCGTCTGCGGTCGATGATGCGCTCCTGAACCGGATTCCCGAACCGCACCCAATATTCGATCGATTTCTCGATCCAGATTAGCTCCACCTCGGTCAGGGCCGTAGCCGACGAAGAGCGCGCGCCCTCGGCTGCCAGCGTTTGATGTCCCGCCAAGCCGGTCACTGCCCATCGTCCCTGGCAGGTGGAAATTCACGCTCCAGCAGCACGCGCAGCATGTCGGCGACGGTCATGCCGCGCTCGAAGGCCGCAATCTTGATGCGGCCGCGCTGCGCCGGCGTCACATCGATGGTGAGCCGCGCCGTGTTCGCAGCGCCGTCCGCCCGACCGGCCGGCTGCTCCTTTGCGGCTCTCACCCAGGTTTCGGGATCGGCCGGCCGGCGGGCAAAGCCGCTCCTGGGCGCTCGGGTGCTCATGACGTCCTCCGCGTGCGCGGGAGCCGCTCGATTTCATCAACCAGCGCTGCGATCTCAGCGGCCGCGGCTGTGGCGCCGTCCAGTTCGTGAACGAGACGGCCGGTCTGGGCGGCGCTGGCGAAGGCGACACGCTGCCCGATCCGGCTCGCGAGCACCGGAGGATCGTGATCGGCGAGCGTAGCGGCGGTTTCGCGGCCAAGGATGGTGCGCGCAGCGCAGCGATTGAGGACGAACCGGGAGAAGAGATCGGGCCGGTAAATGCGCGCTTCGGCGATGAGCGACAGCATCTCGGCGGAAGCCCAGCCATCGAAGGGCGAAGGCTGCACTGGGATCAGCACCAGGTCAGCGGCGAGCAGCGCAGAGCGCATGAGACGGGCGACACGCGGCGGCCCATCGATGACGACATGATCGGCCTGCCGGGACAGTTCCGGCGCTTCCCGGTGTAGCGTATCGCGCGCAAGACCGATGACACCGAACACCCTCGGCAGGCCCTCATGACCGCGCTGCTCAGACCAGTCGAGCGCCGAGCCTTGCGGATCGGCGTCGACCAAAGTGACCCTCTGCCCCCTTCCGGCCCATTCTCCGGCGAGATGCAGCGCCAGTGTCGTCTTGCCGACACCGCCCTTCTGGTTGAGCAGAGCCACGATCATCGCTGACCGTCCTCACGCTCACCGCGTGGCGGGCGCATGGTGTCGAAGCGGACTTCTGATGTGTGATCGGATGACTTTGGCGGCCGCCGGTTCGCCGTCGCTCTGAGCGCCTGGCCGGTGCGGGCGATAAGGTTTTCAACATCGCGCCTGCGCTCTTCAAGGTTAGATTCTGTGTTAGACTCTCTGTTACGGGCGGGATTTGCCGAACGATCTCCGTGCCTTAAACCCGGATCGGGTTCCTGATAGCACGAGCCACCGGTTCCCGATGGCACGATAGTTCGGGTTCCCGATAGCACGAGGCCGTCCACAGCTTTTCCACAGGCCGGCCATGGCTCGAAGGCGAGCAGCGCCCGGCGTCCGGTCTCGATCTCGGTAAAGAGCCTGTAGCCGGGCAGCGGCTGACGGCGGATGATATCGCGCAGCTCGAAGGCAAAGCGCTTATAGGGCGAGAGAGAGCCGGACTTCTGGTGCAGATGACGAAAATCGAACCGCCATCCGCCCTTCTGGCGGCCGCCATGCTTGCGCACGAGCCGGTAAAGCCAGCGGTCGAGTCCTCCGGTCAGATCGAAATAGGCCCGATCGATAGTCAGGATCAGCGCATCGTCCAGAACCGCGCGATAAAACCAGTCCGGCACGATCAGTTCGATACCGTCGGGGCGCCCGTTGCCGTCGGTTCTTTCCTGCCATTCATTGATCCAGGAAAAGCGGTGTCGCCGTCCTTCGGCGGGCTGGCGGATCGTGGTCGAGATGGTGGTGGATTGCAGCCGGTCGAGCGCCGCCTTGAGACGCTGGTAATCGCGCAGGCTGGTGCCGCGGCCGATGAAGGTGAGAATCTCATAGGGCGTCGCCGCCATGAGCCGCGAGGTGCGCAGGCCTGTATCGCGCGCTTCGACGATCTGGCTGGCAGCCCAGATCAGGATATCGGCATCCCAGATCGTTGCCATGCCGTGGTCGGCAACCGCCTCGACGCGGATCGAAATTTTTCCGGCGGTGAAGTCGATCGGGGTGATGCGATGTGATTTGGCGAGCGAGAAGAATGGATACGCCATGAGGTCCTGCGCGTCCCGCGGTGCGAAGTCACCGGGAAGCGCTCTGAACAGGTCGAGCTGCCCGCGCTCGGACGGGGAACGTCGCCGGATCGCCATGGGTAATCCTCGCGCGATGGTCAGCGATTGATGCCGCCGGCCGACCCACAGGCCGCTGGCGTGTGCCGTTTGGCTGGCAGAACCTGTCCGCGCGGATCGGAGGTTGACGTGACCGCGCCGCGCGAAGCCCAGGCTTCGAGATCAGCTACCGAATAGACGACGCGCCCGCCGAGCTTGCGATAGGCCGGGCCGGTTCCATAGGTGCGGTGCTTTTCCAGCGTGCGCGCCGAAAGGCTGAGAAACATCGCCGCTTCCTTGGTGCGCAGGTAGCGTGGCGGCAGAGCGGCGAGATTGGGTCGCATTGTCGGGCCTCCGTGGCGTTGCCGGGCGCCGCTGCGGAGCAACGGCGGATCGCGATTACGGTGGCGAAGGAATGCAGGCGGGGTGGATGGGGAAGATAACAGGCGAACAATCCCCACCCCCGGCGTCGAAGCGCGCTCAGGATCGGCGACGATGCCGTAGCAATTTGCGATAACCGCCATTGATGAGCGGCCCGGCACTTTCGACCAGCCCGATCACGGCATCGCGCAAGGGTGAGGTCTTCCAGGGCTCGGCCGCGACCCGCTCGGGACCGAAAAGAGCGAGGGCGATCTCGCGATAGGTCGCGCCATTGGCCCGGCCGTCGGCGGCTCGCATCATCAGTCGGATCCGTCGACGCTGATACGGCGTGATGCGTCCGTCGCGCGTAACGGGGCGCGCGTTCAGCGCTTGCCAGAGCCGCAGCACTGCCTCGACCCGGTCGGGCAGATCGTCGTCGAGTGGCAGGATGACAGCCGAGGCTCTATCGGTTTTTCGGCCCGACAGCAGCAGGATCTGCGCGACGATGCCGCCGCGATGGATAGCATGGAGACCTTCCGGACTCGGGCGAACGTCAGCAGGCGCGGCTAGCGACGGTGACGGCGGCAGAAATTTCGGAGCGTCGTCAGTGAGCAAGACCGCCGGATTGGCGAGCGGCGACCATAGGACGTCCTGACGAAGCGCGGAAAGGCTCGGACGAGCCGGGAAATCGCAACCCCCAGTGACGCTGGGCGTCGGTTGAATAGGGATGATCTTCGGCCTTCATGGCGAGGAGTTCGCCATAATGCTCCTGGTAGCGTTCAAACCGCCGCAAACATTCCCATGCGAGCCCTTCGACCGACAGCGTGTCGAAGAATTCATAGCGACGACCGTCTCGCCAATGGGAAGTGTCCGGTCGCACCCGTCCCTCCTCACGTGCAAAGCGCAGGTCAGATTTTTCGCCGAGCTATTTACGACAAGATCTGTTGCAGCAGCATGACAGGGCGGCCAGCAATGCGGAAAATCTGCCGACAGGCCGCGAAACGCCGTATCTCGCCCGCGTGTCGCCGTGCGCCGCGCCTGACGCGAACATCAGCCCTAGCGCTTCCAGAGAAGATGCCGGTAACCGGTCTGCGCCATCCATTTGGCGCGCGCCAGATGAGCATCATGGACCCGGCGCGCGCGATCCGGCTCGAGATTGGGGTCGATGCCAAACAGGATTTGAGCGGCTTCGGTCCACTCGGCACCATCGGCAGCGGCATCCAGCAGTCGCATGTACAGCTTGATATGGGCACGGTCGTAGGCGGTTAATTCGCTGGAGACCGGCGGTGCATCCTCGAAGGGTTCTATCGGGGGCATGTCAGTTGCCTGGTGCGTGCTGCCCACTGCAGGACGCGAGATAACACCAGATACTCCAGGATTGTGTGTTTTGGGAGAATATCGCTCGGAGGGAACACGGCGTCTGCCGCTCGCCCGTCAGCGCTTTTTGTCACCACCATCATGGACCAGCAGCACTCCGTGTCCACGCTCGGTCGACAAGAGGACGACACCGGCTGCCTCGAGAGCCCGACGGACCTGATCGCGCGTGCTTTCGTACACCTCGAGGCCGCTTTCGGATTCGAGGCGCTTGAGCGCGGTCAGTGATACACGGGCCTTGTCAGCAAGCGTCTCCTGTGTCCAACCCAGCAAGGCGCGAGCGGCCCGCGACTGTCGGGCGGTGATCATGCATGATCACCTCCCATTGCGACCGGCGCGCACTCCAGAACTACGACTATAATAGTCGTTCTGGGCAAATAGTCATCGAGAATTGGCCCTCTGTTCCGCAGCTACGGCGTCGCTGGCCTTTGTAGTCGGACGACTGATTCGGCCGCCCAAGGCTGATAGGATTGACACCAAAGAACGCTGAATGATCCTTAAACGTATCACTATATCCTACTGAGATATGTTTGCGGATCATCATCTTGCCTTCCAAGCCGCATCATGATACGTATATGGATCAAATCTAGAAAATTGATCTGTAAAGGGTTCACATGAAAGCCGAAGCAGAGGCTCTGAACATGATCGGCGACCATTTTCGGCGCGCACGGCTAGCGGCGGGTCTGACGCAGGAGCAGGTCGCCGATCTCGCCGGCATATCCCGTCCCCGCTATCGCGACGTTGAAACCGGAGCTGCAGCGGCACGCGCCACGACTCTGATCAATGTTGCCAGGGCGCTTGGCCTGGAGATGATGCTGGTTCCTCAGGCGATGGTCCCGGCCATCGAGGCGCTGCTCAGCCCGCAGGGCGAGGACGACTGGCCGGCTTTCAGCCCACAAGCGGAAGGTGATGATGAATAGAGCCCGCTCCGCCGAAACCGTCCTGTCTCTCGATGTTCTCCTCAATGAGGTGAAGGTCGGCACGATCGTCAGGACACCGGGCGACTTCAACGCCTTCAGCTTCGATCCTGCCTACCGCGCGAGCGGAGGGCATCCCGTGTTGAGCCTGTCCTTCCGCGCGGCAACAGGAGGATTGCGCAAGGATCCACGCCCGGTGGCAGGTGCCTTGCCGCCCTTCTTTGCCAACCTCCTGCCCGAGGACAAACTGCGTGAGGCGATGGAAAAGCATCACGCCCGGACCGTCCGACCAGGCAATGATTTCGATCTGCTAGCCGCGCTGGGCGCCGACCTGCCAGGCGCAGTGCGGGTTGTCCCGAGTAACGGGCACATCGTCGCTGCAACCGCTGCACCTGAGGACAAGCCGAAGGCGCGCTTCTCGCTCGCCGGCGTGCAGATGAAGCTTTCGGTGATGAAGAACACCGGCAAGGGCGGCGGATTGACAGTGCCGCTCGGAGACAGCGACGGTCAGTACATCGCCAAGTTTCCCTCGACCGCCTTTCCGGGCGTGTCGGAGAACGAGTTCGCCAATCTCGCCCTGGCCGAAGCGATCGGCATGGACGTGCCCGAACGCGAGCTGGTGGGCAAAGACCAGTTCGAAGGCATCCCCGAAGAGTTCGAGATCCTGGCCGAGGGGCTGGTCCTTCTTATCCGGCGGTTCGATCGCGCCGCCGGCGCGCGACGAATCCATATCGAGGATTTCGCCCAGGTCTTCGGCATCTATCCGGCACGGAAATACGAAGGCGCGGCCTATCATGACATCGCTGCGGCGCTGAATGTGGCGATCTCGCCGATAGCGGCGCTGGAGTTCGTCCGCCGCCTGACCCTGTCGGTGGTCATGGGCAATGGCGACATGCATCTGAAAAACTGGTCGCTGATCTATCCCGGTGACGGCAATTCTCCCGCCCTGGCGCCGATCTACGACGTGCTTTCGACGGTTCCCTATATCCCGGCTGACAATCTGGCTTTGTCACTTGGCGGCGAACGCGCATTCAAGGCACTGACGCTGCCGCGGTGGAAGGCTTTCGCCAACCGGGCGCGGCTTCCAGAGCCCGCCGTCCTGAAAACTGTCAGCGAAACTGTAAGGCGTATCGATGCGCATTGGTGGAAATTGCCGGAGCGTGATGCGATCCCATCGATCGTTCTGGAGCGGATCGACGCCCATGTGAGGGCCATGATGCCTGTCCTCTTGGACTGAGCGCCGTTCATCGGTGCGGCTGACAGAGAAATGGCCCCGGCTATGGCGCCGGGGCCATTTGCGCTTCAGTCGCCGCGACGGGGGTTGGGGCGGGACCAGATCAGCGAGTAGGCTTCGCCGTCCTCGTCATCGAAGAGGTTGGCATAGATCGGCGCGGTGAAGCTCGGATCATCGAGCTTGAGACCTAGATAATCGCGGCCTTCACCGGAGCGCTTGGACCAGGCGGCACCGATCTCGGCGCGGCCGACCAGGACCCGGTGGCTGGGAGCGTTCTCGCCGTTTGCGCGGATGTCGGGAACGATACGCACGCCCTTGGCCTGGACACTGAGGGTGACGATTTCGCCGGTGAATTCGTTCGAACCGGTCTTCTTGAAGGTACCGATGGTCGCCATTTTCAAATCTCCGTTTTCCGTTTTCGAGCCCGCACCATTGCGGCCTCGATGGCGATCGACGGGACGGAGACGATCGCTGGCGCATCCCCGTTTGCGGGGACTGGACAGCACAGGAGGGACTTTCTTGCTCGCGCGAGGAATGACGCGCCTCGGGGACCCATGGAACATGGGGCGGGGCCGTCAGGGGAAGAAAGTTGTGACGACGCTGTTGCGCCAAAGCGATCGAAGCGCGCGCCGCGCGCTGGTCTTCGGCCAGATCAGGCCATGGAAGAGGCCGTTTGGAGCGGTCAGAGATACGAGAAGAACGCAGAGTCTGGCGCATTCGAGTTCCGCCAGACCGGTGGCGACGGATGCTCGTGACGTCGCCCCTGTCCTTGGCGCGCGTACCGCTATTTGACCCAACCGAAGTCGGCGAGAGCGCATCCCGCCTGGGTTCCGCAATGTGCCCGCGAAATTCGCGTCACCCGTCCTGCGCTCCCGCTATGTGCCGCATCGCTCCACTGGATTGATGGGAGTTCACTACGCCAAACCCGCGCCCTTATCTCTGACGACAGCGAGCTTATCTCTCTGTTCTGGCCTCCATCCGGATTCTGCACGCAGCTAGATGCGCGCATGGCCCGTGTCAGCAGACTCGGCAGATGCCATTGCCGCAAGCCGCAGAAAGGTCGTCACTCCCACGGCAATTGCGCCAATGACCGAGAAGATGAGCTGCCAGGTCTCGGACGGCATCATATGTTTGACGATGCCGAGCGTAGCGTAGAAGCCGGCGACGACAGCCGGAGCGACAAAGACGAGCGCGATCAGCAACCGCGCCCACAGCGGCCGGACCAGAATGAGCAGGCCTTGGGCTGCTGCCAAGGTCAGGCCGGCAGCGAGCAATCCGACAAGAACGGCCCCAAGCCAGCCCGCGCCGGTGCCGTAGGCCCAGATGCCGGCGTTCACACCGATGAAGAAGGGCAACGCAAATACGGCAAGGTTGAACAGCAGCCAGCACATGAAACCTATGGCGGCCATGGCGACGAGAATGCCGAGAAAGGTCATGGTGGTGTCTCCGTGCAATGGATTGGACGGTGCGCCTGCCACCACCTCCACGGCGCGATCGGAACAGTAGCAGAAGTGCCAACGATCAGTAAGAACAAAGAGGGATCAAAGAGATCCCCTGACCCTGTCCGGCCCTCTTCCTTGTTCTGCCTGGACATGGTCGGATCCAGCGGCCCATCGCCCTACAGGCGATGTGTTTCGCCGGCATGACAGGCCGTCGAGGCGCTTCCGGTTCGTCGACGGCCTTGAGGAATGGCGGCGCTCACGCGCCGCCCGTCCCGAAGCGGTAGACAGGAATGCCCAGTTTGCGCGCCTTGTCGGCGAGATTGTCCTGGATACCGGTACCAGGAAAGACGATGACCCCGATCGGCATCGTGCCGAGCATCTGATCGTTGCGTTTGAAGGGCGCAGCCTTGGCGTGTTTGGCCCAATCGGGCTTGAAGGCGACCTGCGGCACCTTGCGATTGTGGGCCCAGGTGGCGGCGATGCGCTCGGCACCCTTCGGCGATCCACCATGCAGCAGCACCATGTCCGGATGCTTGGCATGAACCTGATCGAGCTTGTCCCAGATCAATCGATGATCGGTGGTCTCGCCACCCGAAAAGGCGATCTTCGTGCCGGCCGGTAGCAGCACCTCATTGTC
>Ga0182736_1000999_pt1 | contig 32549 bp, 27 predicted proteins | sample eDN5th30CKraftBY_FD_128882 | JGI IMG/M metagenome (GOLD analysis project Ga0182736, IMG submission 128882) | Enriched backyard soil microbial communities from Emeryville, California, USA - eDNA 5th pass 30_C Kraft BY (version 2) (version 2) | ecosystem: Environmental > Terrestrial > Soil >...
GAACGCGAAGAAGCCGTTCGTGATCGCGGGCGGAAGCGGCTGGACCGCCGAGGCGACGCAGGACTTCGCGCGCTTCGTGGAAGCGTGGAAACTGCCGGTCGGCTGCGCGTTCCGCTTTCAGGACACGCTCTCCAACGACCATCCGAACTACGCGGGCGATGTCGGCCTCGGGATCAATCCGGCGCTCGCCGCGCGCGTGCGCGATGCCGACGTGCTCTTCGTGCTCGGCCCGCGCATGGGCGAATCGACGACGGGCGGCTACACGCTGCTCGATATCCCGAAGACGAAGCAGACGCTCATCCACGTGCATCAGGGCGCGGAGGAACTCGGGCGCGTGTATAGCGCGGAATTGCCCATCGTGTCGGGCATGCCGGAGATCGCGTCTCTTCTGGCTTCGCTGGAAGCGCCCGCCAGCGTTGCATGGGATGGCAGCGCCGAAGCCGCGCACGCCGCGTATCTCGAGTGGCGCAAGCCGCGCCCGATGTTGGGCGATGTGCAGCTCGGCGAAATCATGCGTCAGCTCGCCGAGACGATTCCCGCCGATTCGATCCTGACGAACGGCGCGGGCAATTACGCGACGTGGCTGCATCGGCATTATTCGTATCGGCATTTCCGGTCGCAGTGCGCGCCGACGAGCGGTGCGATGGGCTACGGCGTGCCCGCCGCGATCGCCGCGAAGTCGCTGTATCCGGACCGCACGGTGATCGCGTTTGCGGGCGACGGCTGCTTCATGATGTCGAGCAACGAACTCGCGACGGCGATGCAGTATCGGCTGCCGGTGATTTTCATCGTCGTGAACAACGCGCAGTACGGCACGATCCGCATGCATCAGGAGCGGCATTATCCGAATCGCGTGCACGGGACGGAGCTCACGAATCCGGATTTCGCCGCATATGCGCGCGCGTTCGGCGCGCATGGCGAGCTGGTCGAATCGACGGAGCAGTTCATGCCCGCGTTCGAGCGCGCGCGGGAATCCGGCTTGCCCGCGGTGATCGAGATTCGCATTCCGCGGGACCAGAGCACGCCGGGCGCGACACTCGAACAAATTCGCCAGCAAGGCAAGCGCTAGCGGACAAACTTTCAAGCTGCTTGCAGCGCGCTTCCGGTGGCAGTAGAGTAGCCAGTTCGAAAACACCGGGAGTTAGCGATGCTTAAGGTTCTGGCTTTGTCGTTGGCGTTGGGCTTTTCGGGTGCGGCATTCGCGAAGGCGGATTGCACGGCGCATCCGAAGAGCGAATGGATGAAGGAATCGGATGCCAAGGCGCAGCTTGAAGCGCAAGGCTACAAGATCCGCAAGTTCAAGGTCGATGGCAACTGCTACGAAATCTACGGTCACGACAAGAACGGCAAGAAGGTCGAGATCTATTACGACACGAAGACGCTGGCGGTCGTGAAGTCGGAAGTCGAGTGACGCTCGCGCCGTGAAAGTCTGGGACGGCTTCGTCCGGCTGACGCATTGGGCCGTCGCGGGCATCGTCTTGTGGAATCTGTTCGGACCGACGGATTCCACGCATCGCGTGCTCGGGTATGTCGCGGCCGGGCTCGTCGTTGCGCGTATCGTTTGGGGTTTCGTCGGCTCGCGTCATGCGCGGTTTTCGGCGTGGTGGCCGACGCGCTCGCATCTCGTCGACTATCTGAGGTCGCTTGCCAGGGCCAGGCCGATCCATCACGTTTCGCACAATCCGCTTGGCGGGTTGATGGCGCTCCTTCTCTGGTTCCTGATTCTCGCGCTCGCGCTGTCCGGGTGGATCATGCGGCTCGATGCGTTCTGGGGCGAGGACTGGCCGCAGGAGATTCATGCGTGGCTCGCCATCGTGGTCGAGGTTTGTGTCTGCGTGCACGTCGCCGCGGCCGTGCTGATGAGCGTGTGGACGCGGGAGAATTTGGTTCGGGCGATGGTGACGGGGAATAAGCGAATCAAGAAAGCGTCCGACTGAACTGCTTCTGGGCAACTTAAATTCAGCATCCTGCACTATCGAAGACATCTGGCAGCTTCGGATAATCGGATCCACGTTCTCGATTCAGAGAGCCGACCTCGATAAACGATAAAGGAGCGACTGCACGATGTCTCACGCAGCGAGGCAACTGACCAAGATCGGCGTTTTTTACGATGGCAATTATTTCGATCGCGTCAGCAAGTACTACAACCATCAGCATGAGAAGAAGGCCTGGATTTCGATTCCCGGGCTGCATGAGTACATCCGCTATAAGGTTGCCGACGAGGAAGCTGTCGACATTGGCAACTGTCAAGTAATCGACGCTCATTATTTCAGGGGACGCTTCTCGGCGCAAAAGAGCAAAGAGAAAGGCGGTGATGCGTTCTACTACGATCGCGTCGTTGATGACATGTTGATGCGCGAGAATGTCACTGCGCATTATCTGCCGATGAACTTCGCCGGAAAGGAAAAAGGGATCGACGTATGGCTTGCGCTCGAAGCCTTCGACCTTTCGATCCACAAGCACTTTGACGTCGTCGTGTTGATTGCAAGCGACAGCGACTATGTCCCACTGGTCCGCAAACTCAAGACTCTGGGAATCCGCGTCATGATCGTCACCTGGACCTTCACGCAGTCAGTCAGTAATGGCGACGCCAAGCCTGAACGACCAAGCACAATGTTGCTAAAGGAAGTGAGCTATCGCATCTCGATGTCCGAAGTCATCGACAAGATGGATGAGACGCGAGGAGACGAGCGCGATGTCTTGAGCGACCTGTTCCAACGACGCCGCGACCGACAACCTAATTCCGGTACGCCAGAGGCCGACCGGAAGATGGGAACAATTGAAAGTCTGACGGAAAAATATGGCTACATCAGGCCGGAACACGGCCTCAAGAAACTCTACTTTTACTACTCCGCACTGTCCGACGCGGATTCCGATGAACTCGAGGTAGGCATGGAAGTGAGCTATCTCGAGGGCATGGGACAGAAAGGTCTGTTCGCGAGAAAGGTTCGAACGGTCAGCAGCTAGAAGAAAACAAAACGGCCCAGCCGCTTTCGCGACCGGGCCGTTCGAACACTGCGACAAGCCCTTACTTCCCGCCCACGCTCTGCAACGTCGTCCACTTCCCGCCGACGACCTTATACAGCGTAATCCCGCCGTTCTTCAAATCGCCCTTCGAGTCGTACGACAGGTGCTTCGCCGTCACGCCCTGCATGTCGGTCTTCGCGAGGAACGGCAGGTACTTTGCCGGATCCGTCGAGTTCGCAGCCTTCATCGCGGTGAACATGGCCATCGCGCCGTCGTAGGCGTACGGCGAGTACGTCTGCACGTCTTCGTTGAAGCGCTTCTTGTACTTCGCCGAGTAGTCCGCGCCGCCCGGCATTTCGTCCATCGGCAGGCCGGCGAGCGATGCCACCGTGCCGTCAGCCGCGTCGCCCGCGATCTTCAGGAACGTGTCGGTCTTCACCATTTCGCCCGCCATCAGCGGCGCGCGGAAGCCGAGCGTCTTCATCTGCTTGACCATCGGGCCGGCTTGCGAATCCGCGCCGCCGTAGTACACGAGGTCCGGATTCGTCGACTTGATCTTCGTCAGAATCGCCTTGAAGTCGACAGCCTTGTCGTTCGTGAATTCACGGTCGACGATCGTGCCGCCCGCCGCCTTCGCCGCCTTCTCGAACTGGTCGGCAAGACCCTGGCCATATGCCGTGCGGTCATCGACGATCGCGATCTTCTTGACCTTCAGCGTCTTCACCGCGAACTCGCCCGCGACCGAGCCTTGCTGCGTGTCGGAGGTCATCATGCGGAAGGCGGTCTTGAAGCCTTGCGTCGTGTACTCGGGCGCCGTCGCCATCGCGATTTCGGGGATGCCCGCGTTCGCGTAGATGCGCGATGCCGGGATCGTCGTGCCCGAATTGAAGTGGCCGAGCATGCCCTTGATGCCATCGTCGACGAGGCGTTGCGCCACGGTCGTGCCCGTGCGCGGGTCGGCCTGGTCGTCCGCCGAGTTCAGCACGATGCGAACCGGCTTGCCGCCGATCACCGGCTTCGTGGCGTTGAAGTCTTCGACGGCGAGCGTGATGCCGTTCTGCATGTCCTTGCCGTAGTGCGCCTGCGCACCGGTCAGCGGGCCGGCGTAGCCAACCTTCACGTCTTCTGCCTGCTGTGCAGCTGCGGTCCCCGCGAACAGGCCGGCGAGCGTCATGGCTGCCGCCAGCTTGGTCATCGTGTGCTTCATAGCTTCTCCTGTGTTCCAGTGTGGATGGCAGCCTGTGCCGCGCGTGTCTCCGTTACGCCGTGCCTGCTGCCGATTGTTTGAATTCGTTTGAACCGAGCGTTCGAGGGGTGTCTCAACCGATCGTCATCAAATTCGCATTGCCACCCGCCGCCGCCGTGTTCACGCTCACCGAGCGTTCCGTCAGCAGACGTTCGAGCGCGTAGTCTTCACCGTCGTGGCCAGCGTCGGCGAACGCTCCCGCAGCCACGCCCTGCACCGATACGATCGGTCCCGGACGCTTCGCGACTTCCTTCACGAGCGACAGCAGTTCATCGCTGTCGCCTTCGAACAAGACGGCGTCGAAGTCTTCCGCCGCTTTCCCGACCATCGCGAACGGCTTGAGCGCAGAAGGCAACGACGCCGCCAGTTGCTCGCCCGCCGAGCCGGAGAACAACGCCTTGTTGCCCGTCGCCAGCACGGCGGCCAGTTGCGCGCGCGCGCCGCTCGCCGTCGCCGCCACGCACAGCACCGTGCCGCGCGCGCCGAGCGTGTACGTGTTGCGTTCGCCGGTCGGTCCGCTCAACACGGCCGTCGCGCCCGCCATCACATGCTGCAGATAACCGTCGCAACGCGCGGCCGTCTGCGGATCGCGTTCGCCGATCGCCCAGTCGCGCAATGCGGTGAGCGCGGCCGTCGGCGTGTCCTTCGACGCCACCTGATCGACGACGAGCGTGCTCGCCAGCGACTTCGGAAGACCGGTCGGGCGCTTCGCGAGCAGACGCTGCAGATACAGCGCGCCGCCCGCCTTCGGACCCGTGCCCGACAGCCCTTCGCCGCCGAACGGCTGCACGCCGACTACGGCGCCGATCACATTGCGGTTCACATAGATGTTGCCGACATGCGCCCGCGAGATCACGTGCGCGATGGTTTCGTCGATACGCGTATGGATGCCGAGCGTGAGGCCATAACCCGTCGAGCGAATTTGGTCGAGGAGTTTATCAAGGTTCGAACGGCGATAACGCACCACATGCAGCACCGGGCCGAATACTTCGCGCTTGAGTTCGTCGATGCTATCGAGCTCGATCAGCGTCGGCGGCACGAACGTGCCTTGCGCGCAGGTGTCGGGCAGCGGCAGTTGCGTGACGTTGCGGCCCTTGTCGCGCATCCCGGCGATATGCGCGTCGATGCCGCGTTTCGCGTCGGCGTCGATGACGGGACCGACATCCGTCGACAGACGATCCGGATTGCCGACCGCGAGCTGGTTCATCGCGCCGGTCAGCATCTCGAGCGTGCGATCCGCGACGTCGTCCTGCAGGCACAGCACGCGCAGCGCCGAGCAGCGCTGGCCAGCCGAATCGAACGACGACTGCAGCACGTCAGCGACGACCTGCTCCGCGAGCGCCGACGAATCGACGATCATCGCGTTCTGGCCGCCGGTTTCGGCGATCAGCGGAATTGGGCGGCCATCCGGATCGAGGCGCTCGGACAGCGTCTTGTTGATGAGGCGCGCGACTTCCGTCGAACCGGTGAACATGACGGCGCGCGTGCGCGGATCGGCGACGAGCGCCGCGCCGACCGTCTCGCCATTGCCCGGCAGCAGTTGCACCGCGCCCGCCGGCACGCCCGCTTCGCGCAGGAGGCGAACGGCTTGCGCGGCGATCAGCGGCGTCTGTTCAGCGGGCTTCGCGAGCACCGGGTTGCCCGCGGCCAACGCAGCGGCGACCTGGCCCATGAAGATCGCGAGCGGGAAGTTCCACGGGCTGATACACACGACCGGACCGAGCGGGCGATGCGTATCGTTCGAAAACTCGGCGCGAATCTGCGACGCGTAGTAGCGCAGGAAATCGATGGCTTCGCGAATCTCCGCGATCGCGTTCGGCAGCGACTTGCCCGCTTCGCGCACGACGAGGCCCATCAGCGTGTGCATTTGCGCTTCGAGCAGATCGGCGGCGCGCGCGAGGCAATCGGCGCGGTCTTCGACCGGCGTCGCCTGCCAGATCGGCGCGGCGGCGACCGCGTTGGCGATCGCGGCGCTCACCTGTTCCGGCGACGCTTCCACGACCGTGCCGACGAGATCGCGCAAATCCGACGGATTGCGCACATCGCGCGCGACGCCGTTGCCGATGTCACCGCCTTCGAGCATCGGTTCCGCGCGCCACGGATGATGCGCGCTCGCCAGCAACGCCGACGACAGCGAAGCCAGCCGATGCTCGTTCGACAGATCGAGGCCCATCGAATTGGAGCGCTCGTTGCCGTAAAGCTGACGCGGCAGCGGAATCTTCGCGTGCGGCGCGCCGAGCGGCGTGATCGCCTGCGCTTCGTCGATCGGATCGCGCACGAGTTCCTTCACCGGAATCGATTCATCGGCGATGCGGTTCACGAACGACGTGTTCGCGCCGTTTTCCAGCAGACGGCGCACGAGATACGCGAGCAGCGTTTCGTGCGTGCCGACCGGCGCATACACGCGGCACGGACGGTTCAGCTTGTCGCGGCCCGTGACTTCTTCGTAGAGCGGCTCGCCCATGCCGTGCAGGCACTGGAACTCGTACTGGCCGGGATAGTAGTTCTGTCCGGCGAGGTGATAGATCGCGGAGAGCGTGAACGCGTTGTGCGTCGCGAATTGCGGATAGACGGCATCCGGCGCGCCGAGCAGCTTCTTCGCGCACGCGAGATACGAGATGTCCGTGTAGATCTTGCGCGTATAGACCGGATAGCCCTCGAGTCCATCGACTTGCGCGCGCTTGATTTCCGTGTCCCAGTACGCGCCCTTCACGAGGCGAATCATCAGGCGATGACGGCTGCGGCGCGCGAGATCGATCAGATAGTCGATCACGAACGGGCAGCGCTTCTGATAACCCTGCACCACGAAACCGATGCCGTTCCAGCCCGCGAGCTCCGGATCGAAACAGAGCGCTTCGAGCAGATCGAGCGAGATTTCGAGACGATCGGCTTCCTCGGCGTCGATGTTCAGGCCGATGTCATAACGGCGCGCCAGTTGCGCGAGCGAGCGCACGCGCGGCAGCAGCTCGTTCATCGTGCGTTCCTGCTGCGAGCGCGAATAACGCGGATGCAGCGCGGAGAGCTTGATCGAAATGCCCGGGCCTTCGTAGATGCCGCGCCCGCCCGCCGCCTTGCCGATCGCGTGGATCGCCTGCTCGTAGGACGCGTAGTAGCGCTGCGCGTCTTCTTCCGTCGTCGCGGCCTCGCCGAGCATGTCGTACGAGTAGCGGAACCCGCGCGCTTCGTACTTGCGGCTGTTCGCGAGCGCTTCGGAGATCGTCTCGCCGGTGACGAACTGCTCGCCCATCAGGCGCATCGCCATGTCGACGCCCTTGCGGATCAGCGGCTCGCCGCCCTTGCCGATCAGACGCGTCAGCGCCGACGACAAGCCCGCTTCGCTGTTCGTCGTGACGAGCTTGCCGGTGATCATCAAACCCCACGTCGCCGCGTTCACGAACAGCGACGGCGCCTGGCCCATGTGCGATTTCCAGTCGCCCTTGCTGATCTTGTCGCGAATCAGCGCGTCGCGCGTGGCGCGGTCGGGAATGCGCAGGAGCGCTTCGGCGAGGCACATCAGCGCGACGCCTTCCTGGCTCGACAGCGAGAATTCGTGGATCAAACCTTCGACGCCGCCGCCCGAGCTTTTCGCGCGCAGCGCTTCGACGAGCTTCGTCGCGAGCTTTTCGGTTTCGGCCGCGACGTTCGAAGGCAGTCGCGCCTGACCGATCAGGAACGGCACGCACTCCGGCTCCGGCCGGCGATACGCCGCCGTGATCGCCGCGCGCAGCACCGATTGCGGCTGCACGTTCTGCGCGAAATCGAGGAACGGATGCGGCGCGCCGTCTTCGTCGCCATCGACGGAAGGTGCATCCGCCATTTCCGACGAGCCGTTCGCACCCGTCAGTTCGGGCGGAAGCTGGCCATGCTCGATGCGCTCCAGATAAGCGAAGATCGCCTGCTTGATAAGCCAGTGGGGAGTGCGTTCGAGGCGCGTCGCGGCATCTTTGAGCCGGGAACGCAGCAGATCGTCGACTTTGACGCCTAGGGTTGTGCTCGCCATATTTCCTTCGTTTGCCGGTCGTGCTCAGCCGGCCAGAGACCTGAAAAGTTGGCGAATCGTACCCCGCTGATTTAAAAGGTGCAACCGAGATTTTTGCTAGGGTTGCACCACAATGAAACCCTTGTGGCACAAGGCTTTGAGCGGTGCACCGCCGGATGGCGCGCGGCGCTCGGTGCCTAGTAGTTTCCCTAATCCGGAATTTTTGAGACGGCCCCTAAGTAAATCCTCGGACACCGCCGTTATAAACGCCATGCGCCGTCGATGGCGACGCCTTCAGCGGTCGATATTCCGCGATTTCGGGGAGAGCAACGAGCATGAGCACTTGGATGGTGGTGGCCGGCGTTTGGGCGATGTTCGCGGTCTGCGTCGTGTTGTTCGTGCGGGGCGCGTCGCCGCACGTTCATCGGTCCGATGACGCTTCCGGCCAAGGCGACCGCGCGGTCAGCGACGTTCCACGCGCCGAAATCTGAATCAGACGTCCAGCGGATCGACTTCCACGTTCCAGCGCAGCACGCCCTTGAGGGAGCGCAGCACCGGCTGCCACGCGCGCAGCGACGCCTGCAGCGCGGCCCGCGACGCGCTTTCGAGCAGCAGTTGCGCACGGTGGACATTGAACACTTTCACGATGGTGAGCGGAACCGCGTCGTAGACCGTCACGCGCTCAGCGCCGGGCAGAGGTCCGAACGCCGCCGCCGCTTCTTCGAGGAATTTCAGCGCCGCATCGAGCGTGCGGCCTTCGGCGCGCAGCATCGCCTGGTAGACGAACGGCGGCAGACGCGCGTCGCGGCGTTCGGCGAGCGTCGAATTGGCGAAACCCACGTAGTCTTGTCGCGAAAGCGCCTGATACAGCGCGTGACGCGGATAGCGCGTCTGGATCATCACTTCGCCGGGCAAGCCCGCGCGTCCGGCGCGCCCGCTCACCTGCGTCAGTTGCGCGAAGAGCCGCTCGCTCGCGCGAAAGTCGTGGGAGAAAAGCGCGGTGTCCGCGTTCAGCACGCCGACGAGCGTCACGCGCCGGAAATCATGGCCCTTCGCGATCATCTGCGTGCCAACGAGAATGTCGACTTCGCCCGCGTGGACATCGGAGAAAAGCGCCTGCGCGCTGCCTTTGCGGCGCGTGCTGTCGGCGTCGATGCGCAGCACGCGAGCACCCGGCACCACGCTCGCGAGCGTTTCCTCGACGCGCTGCGTGCCGCGGCCCATCGGCGCGATATCGATGTTGCCGCATTCCGGACACGACTTCGGAATGCGCGATTCCCAGCCGCAGTGATGACAACGCAGCGCGCGCTCAGGCTTATGCAGCACGGCATACGCGCTGCAACGCGGACAACCGGCGACCCAGCCGCAGGCATCGCAGGACAGGATCGGCGCATAGCCGCGCCGGTTCAGGAATACGAGGCTTTGCTCGCCGCGCTCGACGCGTGTCTTCAGCGCCGCGATCAGCGGCCCCGCGAGCCCCTCGACCGAGGCGCGGCCTCGCCGTCTTTCCTCTTCCAGATCGATGAGCCGGACGCTCGGCAGCACCGCTTCGGCGACGGCGCGGCGCGTGAGCGTGAGTCGCGTGTAGCGGCCCTGCTCGGCCTGCCACCAGGTTTCGAGCGATGGCGTCGCCGATCCGAGCACGACGGGAATATCCAGTTGCTTCGCGCGGTAGATGGCGAGATCGCGCGCGGAGTAGCGCAAGCCTTCCTGTTGCTTGTACGCGGGATCGTGTTCCTCATCGACGACGATGATCGCGAGCTTCGGCATCGACGCGAGAATCGCGAGGCGCGTGCCGAGCACGATGCGCGCGCTGCCCGTATGCGCCGCGAGCCAGTTGCGCGCGCGTTCGCCTTCGGCGAGTCCGCTGTGCATCGTGACGATCGAGCCGTCCGCGAGCGCCGCGAAACGCGCGCGAAACGCCGCTTCGAACTGCGGCGTCAGATTGATTTCGGGAACGAGGACGAGCGCCTGCGCGTCAGGCCGGTCGGCGAGCAACGCGGCGAGCGCGTGCAGATACACCTCGGTCTTGCCACTGCCCGTCACGCCGTGCAGCAGGAACGGGGCGAACCCTTGCGCGCCGGAAATTGCATCGACGGCTTCGCGTTGTTCATCGGTCAGCAAGGGCAGCGGCACCGCGCCGGTCGGCAGCATCGGCGCGCTCGCGTCGGGTTCGGCGATCTGCGCTGTCACCTTTTCGATCCATCCGCGCGCGATCCAGTCGTCGAAGGTCGCGCCCGCTTTCGGATGCAACGCACGCGCGTCGGACAACGTCAGCGACGGCTGTTCCGCGAGCGCATCGGCGAGACGCCGGAGGGCGCTGGCGCGGGCGGGCAAAGCATCGGGGAGTTGCGCGCGCCCTTCGGGGAGAATGCGAAAGCGCGGCTCGACGGCAAAAAGGCGATCCCAGCGCGAGGCGTCGCGCAACGCCTGCGGAAGCGCCGGCAGCGCGACTTCGCCCAGCCCGCGCTGATAGTAGTCGGCGGCGAAGCTGACAAGCGCGATCCACTTTTCCGACAGCGGCGCGCAGCCTTCGCAAATCGAAGTGATGTCGCGCAGTTTGGCAGCGGGCACGTCGCTTGAATGGGCGATTTCGCAGATCAACCCGACGACTTCGCGTCGCCCGAACGGCACCTGCACCAGCATGCCGACGACAGGCTCGGCCGGCAGCGCATAGCGGTAGTCGAACAGCACGGGCATGGGCTGATCGACGGCGACGCGGACGAATAGATCAGTCACCGCGCGGGACCCCGCGCAAGACGGTTCGACAGAACCAAGCGCCCGAGGCGGCAGAAGTTAAAGTGAAACATCAGAATCGTCTGTAAACCGCCGATTATTTTTGGATTTCCGATGCTTTCCACAGCCCTGTGGATAACTTTGTTGAGAAGTGCGTCCCTGATCGCCGCAAACAATGTCACGAATCCCTTATGTGCGCTAACCCACATTTCGGGCGAAGCCGTCGAAATGCGTTAAAAATCATTGGCTTGAAGCACATATAGCGACATCTTATTGGTTGCTGTAAGCCATACGTCTGATGGCGCGCCGCAGCGAACAAATTGTGCATAAGTTCAGTCTTGACATCGGGGAGCGCCGCCTGAGGCGGGCGATCCGGACAGAACCCTCCAGCTCCTGATCACTTGCCCCGAATCACCGATATTGCACTGCAGCACGCGTCCGCAACGCAGGCTTTCGTACGCCTTTTACCGGGCGGCTTGGCCGGCGCGCATGGCGCGGCTATGTCGATGAACCTCGTCGACCAGCTCCGCGACATTTTCCGGCGGCGTGAACTGCGAGATGCCGTGGCCCAGGTTGAAGACGTGGCCCGGAAAATTGCCGAAGCTTTCGAGCACGGCGCGCGCTTCGGTGCGGATCGACGCGGGCGGCGCGAACAACACGCTCGGATCGATGTTCCCCTGCAGCGCCACACGCGAGCCGACCTTTTCGCGCGCCCGGCCGAGATTCATGGTCCAGTCGAGACCGACCGCATCGACGCCCGTCGCCGCGATTTCCTCGATCCAGAGTCCGCCGCCCTTCGTGAACGTGATGACCGGGACGCGCGCGCCATCGTGCTCGCGCTTCAGGCCGGCAACCACCTTCGCGATGTATTCGAGCGAGAAGCGCTTATACGCGCCATCCGCGAGTGCGCCGCCCCATGTATCGAAGATCATCACGGCCTGCGCGCCCGCTTCGATCTGCGCGTTCAGGTAAGCGGTGACGGCTTGCGCGTTGACCTCGAGAATGCGATGCATCAGGTCCGGCCGCGAATACGCCATCGACTTGACCGTGCGATGGTCGTCCGAGCCACCGCCTTCGACCATGTAGCACGCGAGCGTCCACGGACTACCGGAGAAGCCGATCAGCGGGACCTTCTGGCGGCCTTGCGCGTCGGTGAGCGCGCGGCGAATCTGGCTTACGGCGTCGGTGACGTAGGAAAGCGTCGCGCCGATGTCCGGCACGGCAAGGCGCTTCACATCGTCTTCGGTACGCACCGTGCGCTCGAAACGCGGCCCCTCGCCCTGCACGAAGTTCAGACCGAGCCCCATTGCGTCGGGGACGGTCAGGATGTCCGAGAAGAGAATCGCGGCGTCGAGCGGAAAGCGTTCGAGCGGCTGAAGCGTGACTTCGGTCGCGTAATCCGGATTCTTCGCGAGACCGAGAAAACTGCCCGCGCGAGCACGCGTCGCGTTGTATTCCGGCAGATAGCGCCCTGCCTGGCGCATCAGCCAGATCGGCGTGTAGTCGGTCGGCTGGCGCAAGAGCGCGCGCAGGAAGGTGTCGTTCAGAAGAGTGTGTGCCACGTCGCTCGATGCTCAAGGCAGAGAATCGTCCATTCTACCGGAGCGGTCGAACGTTTACGCCGGCTGAGCCCGGCAATTCGGAACGGCTCATGCCGCGCGGCCTATGTCGTTTGGCCGGATTTCGGGCAAGCGAAGCCCTCGTTATGATCAGTGTGCTTACACAACTAGAACCAGGAGAATCGATGCAACGCACGTCCGTCAGTCTCGCAGCCGCTGCCTTCGCGGTGTCGCTCTCGCTTTTGAACGCCGCGCACGCGCAGACGATTCAGGCCGGCACCGTCGCCGGAGCAAAGTCCGCCGCGCCCGCGCCTTCGTCGGTTGCCGCGCCCTCTCGCCTCGACGACATCCTCGCACGCCACACGCTGCGCGTCTGCACGACCGGCGATTACAAACCGTACTCGTTCCTGCGTCCGGACGGGCAGTTCGAGGGCATCGACATCGATCTCGCGGAAAGTCTCGCGAAGTCGCTCGGCGCGAAGGCCGAGTATGTGAAGACGTCGTGGTCGAATCTGATGAACGACTTCATCGCGAAATGCGATATCGCCGTGGGCGGCGTCTCGACGACGCTCGAACGGCAGAAGCGCGCGTTTTTCACCGCGCCGTACATGGAAGACGGCAAGACGCCGATCGTGCGTTGCGACGATGTCGAGAAGTATCAGACCGTCGCGCAGATCGATCAGCCGAACGTGCGGACGATCGTGAATCCGGGCGGTACGAACGAACGCTTCGCGAAGCAGTTCTTTGCGCACTCGCAACTGATCGAGTATCCGGACAACGTGACCATCTTCAAGCAGATTCTCGACGGCAAGGCCGACGTCATGGTCACGGACGCATCCGAAACGCTGCTTCAGCAGAAGCTCAATCCGGGGCTGTGCTCGGTGCATCCGGACAAGCCGTTCCAGTTTGGCGAAAAGGCGTATCTGCTGCCGCGCGGCGACGTGCCGTTCCAGCAGTATGTCGATCAGTGGCTGCATCTCGCCCGTTCGTCGGGCGAGTTCCAGGCTGTCTATGACAAGTGGCTGAAGTAGCGGTCAGCGCGCGGCGCGCAAGAGTTCGCCGGTGCGCTCGCCGATCTTGCGCAGCCAGCCGAGCGCCGCGTCGGACTGTGAATGCATGCGGCCGAATCCGTGCGTCATGTCGCGCGCGTCGATCAGCTCGACACGGCCGCCGTTCGCTTGCAGGAAGCGTTCGAGTTCGACGGCGTCGTCATAGAGCGGATCGTACGCCGCCGCGACGACGATCGCGGGCGCCGGCGTGCGCTCGAACGGCTCGGAGAGCGGAAAGGCGCGCACATCGTGCGCCTGCGGTGTTTCACCCGAAAGGAACTGGGTCCAGTACCACTTCATCTCATCGTTCGTGAGACCCGGACCGTTCGCATTGGCGATGCAACTCGGGCTCTCGAACTGACGACGCATGACCGGGTAAAGCAGCAGTTGCAAGCCGACGATGCCCGCGACGCGCTCGTTCGCGCCGCGGGCCGCGACAACCGCCAGATGCGCGCCCGCGCTGTCGCCGCCGACGGCCAGCCGGTCGGTCGCGAAGCCGAGCCGCGACCGGTGCTCCGCGAGCCAGAGCAGCGCGTCGAGCGCGTCTTCGCACGGCGCGGGAAACGGATGCTCGGGCGCGAGCCGGTAGTCGACGCTCGCCACCGCGCATTGCGAGTCGCGCGAGAGCCGTGCGACGAGGCCATCGTGCGTGTCGATATCGCCGACGACCCAGCCGCCGCCGTGAAAGTACACGATCAGCGGCAGCGGGCCGCGGGCCTCTTTCGGCTTGTAGATGCGGGCGGCGAGCGTGCGGCCTTCGAGATCGAGCTGAATATTTTCCGCCGTTACGGCATCGTCGCGCTCTCCGGCGTAGGCTCGAGCGACCTTGCTGAAGCGCTCCCGGATCGCCAGCGCGTCCGCGTCGGGCGGCAAAGCCGGAAAAGCGTCCTCGACGGCGCCGTAATAGCGAAGCAGGGCTGCATCAATGCTCATGCGTATCTCCATAGGTTTTCGCGTCGTTATGCGCGCGCGGCCTGCTTTGCGCATCGATTTCATGCGTCCGGGCGTTCGATTTCCGCGAAAAAAATAGAATAATCGCACGAGTTTGAAAATCTGCAATCGCGCGTCAAGTCATCCCGAACGGATTAATCGTCCGAATAACAGACAATATATCGGTCGAAATCTGGACAATCGCGCTCGAAAATTTCCTCCGAGCCTTATCGGGCGCGGGTTACAACCTGAAACACTTTGTTACGGCGACTCGGATTCAATTCGCCCACAATCTGTTGAAACGGTTTCAACACGGATGTATTGGATCGCGTCGTGCGAAAACAACGTGATCCGATGGCAGGCTGTGGCCGAAGCACTCACATTTGGGGCATCGGTGTTGGGATCGTTATTCGAATGCAAGGCATTCGACACATCCCACGTTTGGTCTCCTCGCGCTAACCCCGTAGCGTGTGGTTTTTAGCGGGCTCCAGGCCCGCTTTTTTTTCGCCCGGACAAACGTTTGCGTTTTGGGATTTCAACACCCGAACGTTTCGTCCAATGACAGAAGGGAGCGCCGCAGCGCTCCCTTTGTCTTTTCACCGCGAAGCAGCGCCGAAGTTCAGGCCGTTTTGGCCTCGGCGATTTTCAGTTCGTCGATCATGCGGGCGCGCATCACGAATTTCTGCGCCTTGCCGGTGACGGTCATCGGCAGTTCGTCGACGAAGCGGATGTAGCGCGGAATCTTGTAGTGCGCGATCTGTCCTTGGCAAAACTCGCGAATTTCCTCCTCGCTCGCCTGCTCGCCGGGACGCACGACGATCCACGCGCATACTTCCTCACCGTATTTCTGATCGGGCACGCCGAAGACCTGCACCGACTGCACCTTCGGATGACGGAACAGGAATTCCTCGATTTCGCGCGGATAGACGTTCTCGCCGCCCCGAATCAGCATGTCCTTCAGGCGGCCGACGATGTTGCAGTAACCTTCCGCGTCGATGGTCGCGAGGTCGCCGGTGTGCATCCATCCGTCGACGATCGCCTCGCGCGTCTTGGCGTCGTCGCCCCAGTAGCCTTTCATCACCGAATAGCCGCGCGTGCACAGCTCGCCGGTTTCGCCGACCGGCACGATATTGCCCAGCGGATCGACGATCTTCACTTCCAGATGCGGCTGAATGCGTCCGACGGTCGTCGTGCGCTTGTCGAGCGGATCGGTCGTCGAGCTCTGGAAGGACACGGGGCTTGTCTCAGTCATGCCGTACGCGATCGTGATCTCGCTGAGATGCATCTTCGACACGACGCGCTTCATCGTCTCGATCGGACACGGCGAACCCGCCATGATGCCCGTGCGCAGCCGGCTCAGATCGTACTTCCCGAAGTCCGGGTGATCGAGTTCGGCGATGAACATCGTCGGCACGCCATGCAGCGCCGTGCATTTTTCTTCGTGCACGGCAGCGAGCGTCGCGGCGGGGTCGAAGGCTTCGCCGGGAAACACCATCGTGCAGCCCGTCGATACGCACGCGAGCACGGCCAGGACCATGCCGAAGCAGTGATACAGCGGCACCGGAATGCACAGCGAATCCTGCTCGGTCAGGCGCATCGCCATTGCGATATAGCGCGCGTTGTTGACGATGTTCCGATGTGTGAGCGTCGCGCCCTTCGGATTGCCGGTCGTGCCGCTCGTGAACTGGATGTTGATCGGATCGTCCGGCTTCAGCTTCGCCTCGACTGCGTCGAGCGGCGTCGCGTCGAGCCGTTCGCGACCGGTACGCATCACGTCCTCGAAATTGAGCATGCCGGGCGTCTTGCTCTCGCCCATGCGGATCACGGCGCGCAATTCCGGCAGATTCGCGGCGTGAAGCGCGTTCGGCTCGGCATGCGCGAGTTCGGGCGCGAGCGTCTGCAGCATCTCCAGATATTTCGATGACTTGAACTGCTCGGCCGCGATGATCGCCTTGCAGCCGACCTTGTTCAGCGCATATTCGAGCTCGGCCAGCCGGTACGCCGGATTGATGTTGACGAGCGTGGCGCCCATGCGCGCGGTGGCGAACTGCGTGAGCAGCCATTCGATGCGGTTGGGCGACCAGATGCCGACGCGATCACCCGCCTCGATGCCGAGCGCGAGCAGTCCGCTCGCGAGCACGTCGATCTGATTTGCGAACTCGCGCCACGTCCAGCGGATGTTCTGCTCGCGGAACACGACGGCCGGGCGATCGGGGAATCTCCCAGCGGTTTCGAGAAGGAAGCGCGCAACGGTCGCGTCGCTCAATGGGATGTCGGTCGCGCCGCGAACATAGGAAATGCCGTCGCGCGGTTCGATCTGCGCGCCGGCGTGGGTCGGTTCAGTTGTCATCGATGGTCTCCGCCAATGTGAATCGCCGCCCGGTGAAGGCTAATTGGAGGCCATTGTGCATCGCGAGGACGAGCGCGGGCATTGAGTGTTTCCCGCAATGCCGCTTTCGTGCGATCGGCGAAAGATGCGCTGAATCAATCGCTTACGTGAATCGGAGTGAGCGCCACATAACCGTTATGCAGATTTGCGTGCGCGATTTGCCGATTAGGAGCATAAAAAAAGCAGCCCGAAGGCTGCTTTCTTGACCTGCTGATCGCTGCTGCTCGATGCGTCGTGCGCTTAGTGCTTTGCGTGCGCCTTGCGCAGACGTTGAATCGCCGCGAGTTGAGCCGTCGCGTAAGCGAGTTCCGCTTGCGCGGTCGCGTACTCGAGCTCCGAGGTGTTGTTTTGAATCGCTTCCTCGGCGCGCTTCTTCGCCTGCTCTGCCTTCGCTTCGTCGAGATCCGCGCCGCGGATGGCCGTATCGGCGAGCACGGTCACGATGCCCGGCTGGATTTCGAGAATCCCGCCGGCAACGAACACGAACTCTTCCGTACCGTCTTCCGCCTCGATACGCACCGCACCGGGACGAATGCGCGTGATGAGCGGCGTATGACCCGGCAGAATGCCGAGTTCACCCGCTTCGCCCGGCAGCGCGACGAACTTCGCCTGGCCCGAGAAGATCTGCTCTTCCGCGCTGACGACGTCTACCTTGATGGTTGCCATGTATGTCGACTCCTGTCGTCGGTGTCATGAGTGGACGCCCGCGCTGCGCGGACGTCCGCCTGAAAAACACCCGACTCTTACTGGATCTTCTTGGCCTTTTCGAAGGCTTCGTCGATCGTGCCGACCATGTAGAACGCCTGCTCCGGCAGATGATCGCACTCACCTTCGACGATCATCTTGAAGCCGCGGATGGTTTCCTTCAGCGGCACGTACTTGCCCGGCGAGCCCGTGAACACTTCAGCAACGTGGAACGGCTGCGACAGGAAACGCTGGATCTTACGAGCGCGCGCAACCGACAGCTTGTCTTCCGGCGACAGTTCGTCCATGCCCAGAATCGCGATGATGTCGCGCAGTTCCTTGTAGCGCTGCAGCGTCTGCTGCACGCCGCGCGTGATCGTGTAGTGCTCTTCGCCAATCACGTTCGGGTCGATCTGACGCGAGGTCGAATCGAGCGGGTCCACTGCCGGATAGATACCCAGCGAAGCGATGTCACGCGACAACACGACGGTTGCATCCAGGTGGCCGAAGGTCGTAGCCGGCGACGGGTCGGTCAAGTCATCCGCAGGGACATACACGGCCTGAACGGACGTGATCGAGCCGGTCTTCGTCGACGTGATGCGCTCTTGCAGCTTGCCCATTTCTTCAGCCAGCGTCGGCTGATAGCCCACTGCCGAAGGCATACGGCCGAGCAGTGCGGACACTTCCGTACCCGCCAGCGTGAAACGATAGATGTTGTCGACGAAGAACAGCACGTCGAGGCCTTCGTCACGGAAGTGCTCGGCCATCGTCAGACCGGTCAGCGCGACGCGCAGACGGTTGCCCGGCGGCTCGTTCATCTGGCCGTAGACCAGCGCGACCTTGTCGAGAACGTTCGAGTCCTTCATTTCGTGATAGAAGTCGTTCCCTTCACGGGTACGCTCGCCAACGCCCGCGAACACGGAGTAACCGCCGTGCTCCTTCGCGATGTTGTTGATGAGTTCCATCATGTTCACGGTCTTGCCCACGCCTGCACCGCCGAACAGACCGACCTTGCCGCCCTTCGCGAACGGGCAGATCAGGTCGATAACCTTGATGCCGGTTTCGAGCAGTTCCGTCGACGGCGACAGCTCGTCGAACGAAGGTGCGTTCTGGTGGATCGAACGCGTCGTTTCCGATTCGATCGGACCCGCTTCGTCGATCGGACGGCCGAGCACGTCCATGATGCGGCCGAGCGTCGGCTTGCCGACCGGCACGCTGATGGGCTTGCCCGTGTTCTTGACCATCGTGCCGCGGCGCAGGCCGTCGGATGCACCCAGACAGATGGTGCGAACCACGCCGTCGCCCAGCTGCTGCTGGACTTCGAGCGTCAGTTCGGTGCCTTCCAGAATGAGCGCGTCGTAAATCTTCGGCATTTGCGCACGCGGAAATTCCACGTCGATAACGGCGCCGATGCACTGTACGATCTTGCCTTCTACCAAAGCAGTAGTACTCATCGCATTTCCTTTAGATACTGTGTTCTTTCACGCGGCCGTCAGACCGCTGCGGCGCCGCCGACGATTTCCGACAATTCTTTCGTAATCGCGGCCTGGCGGCTCTTGTTGTAGACGAGCTGCAGTTCGTTGATCACGGTCTTCGCGTTGTCCGACGCGGCCTTCATCGCGACCATGCGCGCGGATTGCTCCGACGCCATGTTTTCCGCGACCGCCTGATAGACGAGCGCTTCGACGTAGCGCACGAGAAGCTCGTCCACCACGGTTTGCGCGTCCGGCTCGTAGATGTAGTCCCACGAGGTCTTCGGCGTGACGCCGTCTTCGTCCTTCGCGTCCAGGTCGTCCACCGACAACGGCAGCAGTTGCTCGATCACCGCTTCCTGCTTCATCGTGTTGATGAAGCGCGTGTACGCGAGGTACACCGCGTTGATCTTGCCTTCCGAATACAGGTCGAGCTGCACCTTGATCGCGCCGATCAGCTTTTCCAGATGCGGCGTGTCGCCCAGTTGCGTGACTTGCGACACGACCTTCGCCTTCAGGCGATTCAGGAAGCCGAGTCCCTTGCCGCCGATCGCCGAAGCTTCGATCTGGACACCGCTTTGATCGAGTTCCTTGATCTTGTTCAGCGACGCACGCAGGATGTTCGTGTTCATGCCGCCGCACAGACCCTTGTCGGTCGTGACGAGGATCAGGCCGGCCGTCTTTGCGCCCTTGTTCTCGACCATGAACGGATGGCGATACTCGGGGTTCGCACAGCTCATGTGCGATGCGATCGAACGGACCTTGTCGGCATACGGACGGGCGGAACGCATGCGCTCCTGGGCGCGGCGCATCTTCGATGCGGCGACCATTTCCATCGCTTTCGTGATCTTGCGCGTGTTCTGCACGCTCTTGATCTTGCCGCGAATTTCCTTCATTCCAGCCATTGCTTACTCCTTGATCGAAGCCGCGCGACGTCCGGTGACATCGCGCGTTGCTCCTCTATCCCGATCAATAAGCGCCCGACTTCTTGAAGTCCTTCAGCGCGGCATGCAGTGCGCCTTCGTCGTCCTTCGACAAGTCTTTATTGTCTTCGATGCGCTTAATCAGATCGCCGTGGCTGGTCTTCAGGAATTCGCGCATGCCCTTTTCGAATGCGAGCACTTGCGAAACTTCGAGATCGTCCAGATAGCCGTTGTTGGCTGCGAACAGCGCGACGGCCAGTTCCCACACTTGCAGCGGCTGATACTGCGGCTGCTTCAGCAGTTCCGTCACGCGGCGGCCGCGCTCGAGCTGCTTGCGGGTGGCTTCGTCGAGGTCCGATGCGAACTGCGCGAACGCGGCGAGCTCACGATACTGCGCGAGGTCGGTACGGATACCGCCCGACAGCTTCTTGATGACCTTCGTCTGAGCCGCACCGCCGACGCGCGACACCGACACGCCCGCGTTGATAGCAGGGCGGATACCGGCGTTGAACAGGTCGGTTTCCAGGAAGATCTGGCCGTCGGTAATCGAGATCACGTTGGTCGGAACGAATGCGGTCACGTCGCCGGCTTGCGTTTCGATGACCGGCAGTGCCGTCAGCGAACCGCTCTTGCCTTTCACTTCGCCGTTCGTGAACTTCTCGACGTACTCTTCCGAGACCCGAGCCGCACGCTCGAGCAGACGCGAGTGCAGATAGAACACATCGCCCGGATACGCTTCGCGGCCCGGCGGGCGGCGCAGCAGCAGCGAGATCTGGCGATACGCCCACGCCTGCTTGGTCAAGTCGTCATAGACGATCAGCGCATCTTGGCCGCGATCGCGGAAGTATTCGCCCATCGTGCAGCCGGCGTACGGCGCGAGGTACTGCATCGCGGCCGATTCCGAAGCCGAAGCCGCCACGACGATGGTGTAAGCCATCGCGCCGGTTTCCTCGAGCTTGCGCACCACGTTCATGATCGACGAAGCCTTCTGGCCGATCGCGACGTAGATACAGATGAGATCCTTGCCCTTCTGGTTGATGATCGCGTCGACGGCCACCGCGGTCTTGCCGCACTGACGGTCGCCGATGATCAGCTCGCGCTGGCCACGGCCGATCGGCACCATCGAGTCGATCGATTTCAGACCCGTCTGCACCGGCTGCGACACCGACTTACGCCAAATCACGCCCGGGGCGATCTTTTCGATTGCGTCCGTTGCCTTCGCGTTGATCGGGCCTTTACCGTCGATCGGGTTGCCGAGCGCGTCGACCACACGGCCGACGAGTTCCGGACCGACCGGCACTTCGAGAATGCGGCCCGTCGTCTTGACGATGTCGCCTTCCGAGATGTGCTCGTACTCGCCGAGAATAACGGCGCCGACCGAGTCACGTTCGAGGTTCAGCGCGAGGCCGAAGGTGTTGCCCGGGAATTCGAGCATTTCGCCCTGCATCACGTCCGACAGGCCGTGGATACGCACGATACCGTCGGTCACGGAGATCACGGTGCCCTGGTTGCGAACGTCCGCGCTCGCTTCAAGGCCCTGGATCCGGCTCTTGATCAGCTCGCTGATCTCAGAGGGATTGAGTTGCATTATTCGCTCCTGATAGTCAATTCTGTTGCGTGCCAGTCATCAGACTCGGTTGATCGCATTAATTCGCAAATTAAGCGGTCAGAGCCGTCTGCATGCTGGCGAGGCGCGCGCGGACCGAGGTATCGAGCACTTCGTCGCCAACCGTCACGCGAACGCCGCCGATCAGCGACTGATCGATTTCGACGGTCGGTTTCAGCTTGCGCTGGAACTTGCGTTCGAGGCTTGCAACGAGGTCGTTCAACTGTTCGCCTTCGAGGGGGAACGCGCTCACGATGTGAGCATCGGCAGCACCTTCACGGGCGTTCTTCAGCTCGTCGAACTGGACGGCGATTTCCGGCAGCAGCGGCAGGCGATGGTTCTCGACCAGCATGCCGACGAAGTTCTTCGCTTGAGGCTGGCTTTGGGCCAACGGCGACTTCACTGCGGCGAGCAGGAGATCGACGATTTGCTGGCGGCTCACCTTCGGGCTCGAAGCGACCGTCTCCACTTCGGGCAGACGCGCAACCTGTGCCAGCTCCTCAACGAAGGTGGACCAGCCCGCGAGATCGCCGGTTTCGGCCACGCGGAACAGCGCTTCTGCGTAAGGACGAGCGATGGTTGCAAGTTCGGCCATGATCAGAGCTCGGTTTTGAGTTGATTCAGCAGATCGGCGTGTGCCTTCTGATCGACTTCGCGCTTCAGAATCTGCTCAGCGCCTTTCACAGCCAGCGCAGCGACTTCGCCACGCAGCGCTTCGCGAGCCTTCACGATTTGCTGGTCGGCGTCGGCCTTGGCTTGCGCAACGATACGCGCGGCTTCGGCTTGAGCGTTGGCCTTGATTTCTTCTGCGACTGCGGCAGCGCGCTTTTCAGCGTCGGCGATGCGTTGCTGGCCGTCGTTGCGCGCTTGCGCGAGTTCCTGGTCGACGCGCTTGTGCGCAGCTTCGAGTTCCGCTTTGCCCTTGTCGGCGGCGGCGAGGCCGTCGGCAATCTTCTTCGAGCGCTCGTCGAGGGCGTTGATCAACGGCGGCCACACGAACTTCATCGTGAACCACGCGAGGATCAGAAACACGACCATTTGCGCAAACAGGGTTGCGTTGAGATTCACGGTGTTTCCTTAAACGTTGCTTGATCGGAGGTGAAACGGTTAAAAGGCGCTCATCGGCTTGTTGAGCTCGATCAGCGCCTCACCCGTTCCGTTCAGCGTCTTTAAAAAGTCAGACGCACACTTCCGAGGAACCTCAGCCTGCGAGCTTCGAGAGCAGCGGGTTCGCGAACGCAAACAGCATTGCCACACCAACGCCGATCAGGAACGCCGCGTCGATCAGACCAGCCAGCAGGAACATCTTGGTCTGCAGCGGGTTCATCAGTTCCGGCTGGCGGGCGCATGCTTCGATGTACTTGCCGCCCATCAGACCGATACCGATACAGGCGCCGATTGCACCCAGGCCGATGATGATGCCGATACCGATGGCGGTCAGACCTTGGATGTTGGCGATGAAAGCTTGCATGATCACTCCTTTGATTAAAGACTTTGGAACTGGATTTATAAAAAACGAAAACCTAAAACCTGAACGATTCCGGAACGTGCCGCAACGCGTCAGTGTGAGTCATGCGCCTGGCCGATGTACACCAGCGTCAGCATCATGAAAATGAACGCCTGCAACAGCACGATCAGAATGTGGAAGATCGCCCAAACCGTGCCCGCGACCACGTGGCCGATGAAGCCGAGCACGGAAGCGTCCGCACCGAACGTCCACATGCTGCCCAGAAGGGCGATCAGCAGGAACAGCAGTTCGCCGGCGTACATGTTGCCGAACAGCCGCATGCCGAGCGACACCGTCTTGGCGACGAACTCGATGATGTTCAGCGCGAGGTTCGGAATCCACAGCAGCGGATGCGCGCCGAACGGAGCCGACAGCAGTTCGTGCACGAAGCCGCCAGCGCCCTTGATCTTGAAGTTGTAGTAGATCATCAGCACGAACACGCCGAGCGCGATACCGATGGTGCCGTTGAGGTCAGCCGTCGGAACGATGCGATGATGCGGAAGGACGTTTTCGAGACCGAGCCAGCCGATGATGCGCGGCGGCAGATCCACGGGGATGAAGTCGAGCGAGTTCATCAGGGCGACCCAGACGAATACGGTCAGCGCGAGCGGAGCGATGAAGCGGCGGCTGCCGTGGATCATCGACTTCGACTGGTCTTCGACCATTTCGACCAGCATCTCGATGGCGCACTGGAAACGGCCGGGAACACCGGACGTCGCCTTGCGTGCAGCAAGACCGAGAATGACGATGGTGATGACACCGCACACGATCGACCAGAACAGCGTGTCGAGATTCCAGACGTGGATGTCGAAGATCGACGTCTGTGCGTGCGTGGAAAGATTCTGCAAGTGGTGCGCAATGTACTCGGACGGATCCAGAGCGTGCGTTCCTTCGCTAGCTGCCATATCGTTAAAGCCACCCAAATTGTCAAAAATCTTTCGCCGCCTGTCGCTTCCGAGCCGCCGCTTCGCGGCGCGGCTCCGGGTCGAGAGGCCCGAGTGCGGCACAACGTCCGCACTTGTTCATACGTGATGCTACTTACAATCCGTGCTGCGGGCACTTACCTGGGACGTCAAGAATCGTCACCGAAGCGCCATTGCAACCCAGTAAGTCTTCAGAGCGACGATGTACGTAACGAGCAGCGGCAACCACAACGCGCTCTTGTACCAGTACGCGACCGCCACGAACATGGCGATCGTCGCTCCCATCTTGAGCGCTTCGCCGATCATCCAGCTCATGATCGTCTCCGCGCCGCTCTTCGCCCGCAGGCGCGCGGCGAACAGAGCGCTCGGCACCCAGCAGATCGCTCCCCCCAGAAATGCGGACAGCGCAGCATCGCCCGGCGGCTTGTAGAACAGCCACCACAACAGCGTCGCACCCAGGGACAAAACCATTTGCGCTGCCACGACCTTAAACGGCGTGACACGCGATGGACGACTCACCTCGGGCCCAAACAGCTTCTGTGCCTGATCCCGCGTGAGCGGAACGATATTATTTTCTTGCGCTTCGGCATCCCACGAGTCGCTCGACGAACTGCGCGGCTGATTTCCGGAGGCGTTTTCATCGCCGGTTGCGTGAGCGTCCGGCGCTCGATTTTCCTCTCGCACCGTCTTCCAACCTTCAACCAAAAGTCCGGGAAAATCACCCTGCGCTTTCGCTGCGCTTTCGAGGTGGCCTAGCTGATAAATCCGGGCGATTGTAAGCGATTGTTGTCACGGATTCAATAGTTTAGGCGCGTCAAAAACCAAGCAGACGAACCTTAAAAAACGGTCTCAAAAGCGAGACTTTCCTTGCAATTGCAAGGAGATTTTCATTCGATGGAGGAGCCTGCGCCGAGCATCAAACGAGCGCCCAGCCGATGACGATTGCCACGATCCAGAACGGGATCGACACCATGTGAAATGGCATCCACATGCCTTTTTCACCCGACAAGCGCACGGCGATGAGATTCGCGAGCGAACCGATTGCGATACCGAATCCACCGACGCTCACGCCAAATGCGAGCGCGCGCCAGTCCTTCGAGAACTCCGCGAGCACGATGGCCGCCGGCACGTTGCTGATGGCCTGCGACAGCACCGCGCCCGCCGCATACGCTCGCATCGGCGTATCGATGCCTATATGGCCGATGCCTGCGTGAATCGACGGCAAGGCGGCCGCGCTGCGCAGCACGATGAACATCATCACGAAGATGAGGAGCAGCAGCCAGTCGATCTTCAACACGACTTCACGTCGCCACAACAGGAAGACGGCCGCCAGAACGGCCAGCGCCGGGCCGGCGTGATGCGCATCGGCGAGCGCGACGAACGCCGCAAACGCGAGCACGCTGACACCGCACAGCACGCGATCGACGCGATGTTCCTCGACATCGCCGGAAAGATCCAGCGGCTCCGCGCGGAACATCGCGAACGTGACGATGCCGAGCAGCGCCATCAACGCGGCGCACAGCGGCAGCATCGCCCAGACGAACGCCGGGAAGCCGACGCCGCTCGTCTGCCACAGGAAAAGGTTCTGGGGATTGCCGAGCGGCGTGAGAATCGAGCCTGCGTTGACCGACAGCGCAATGACGATGACGAGCCGTTTGATCGGCAGCGGCGCGAGCTTGTGCAACGACAAGGCGAGCGGCACGACGGCGAAGAGCGCAACGTCGTTGGTCAGCACCGTGGACAGGCCCGCGGCGAGCGCCACGAGCAGCAGCGCCAATGTACGCTCGCCATGAATGTGATGCACGAGGCGATGCGCGGCCCACATCAGGAATCCTGATAATTCGATGGCCTTGGTCAGCACCAGCAGGCCCGCGAGTGTAAGCACCGTCTGCCAGTCGACGAGACCCGGCAGGGACATCCACGGACGTGGGTGGGCGATCTGCAACACGACGAGCGCGAATACCAAAATGGCGAGAACCGGCTCTTTCGAGACGGCCCGCCAGATGCGCGCAAGAAAGTCGGAACGTGTACGGTTGACGTCGAATTCGGACAAGATGTGCGCGGGTCAGGCTGTGGGAGTCGTCGCTTCGATGCTGCCGCGCAGCTTCGTCAGAATGCCTTCGAGCGAGTCGAGCGTGCCGAAATCGATCGTGACTTTTCCGCGCCCTCTTCCGCCCAGCTTGATCTTCACGTTGGCCGATAGCAGATCCGACAACTCTTCTTCGAGCCGACGCGTATCACGTCCGCCGTCGTTTGCGGCGCGTGCTTTTGTCGCAGGCGCTTCCTTGGTCGTCGCCGCGACGAGGCGCTCCGTTTCACGCACCGACAAGCGGCGATTGACGACGTGATTGGCAAGTTGAATTTGCGTCGCTGCGTCGACGGCGAGCAGCGCGCGCGCGTGGCCCATGTCGAGGTCGCCGGCGAGGAGCATCGTCTGAACGGGCGTCGCCAGGTTCAAAAGACGCAACAGATTAGAGACGGCGCTGCGCGAGCGGCCGACCGACTCGGCAGCCTGTTCGTGCGTGAAGCTGAACTCATCGAGCAGGCGCTGGATGCCCTGCGCCTCTTCCAGCGGATTCAAATCCTCGCGCTGGATGTTTTCGATCAGCGCCATCGCTGCGGCAGCCTGATCTGGCACGTTTTTTACCAACACGGGTACTTCATCGAGCCCCGCCAGGCGCGCGGCGCGAAAACGCCGCTCGCCCGCGATGATTTCATAGTGATCGTCGCCGACGGAGCGCACGAGGATCGGTTGCATCAGCCCTTGCGCGCGGATACTCGCCGCGAGCTCCTGAAGCGCGCCCTCGTCCATGCGCGTGCGCGGCTGATACTTCCCGGCCTGCAGCTTGTCGAGCGGCAACACCGACGGCGTGCCTTCACCGCGCACGGCTTCCGTAATGTCGACGCTGCCGCCGAGCAATGCATCCAGGCCTCGGCCCAAACCCTTCTTTTTCATCACAGCGCTCATTTCGGTTCCTCCATCGGCGTGACTGCCGCATCGAATGGGTTTGCTTAGTTGAGGTCGAGCGCACGCACGCGCTCGATCATTTCCGTGCCGAACTGGATGTACGCCTGCGCGCCGCGCGACGATTTGTCGAACACGACACCCGGCAGCCCGTAGCTCGGCGCCTCGGCAAGACGCACATTGCGCGGGATCACGACGTCGAACAGCTTGCTGCCGAAATGCTCTTTCAATTGATCCGACACTTGTTGTTGCAGCGTGATCCGGGGATCGAACATCACGCGCAGCAAGCCGATGACCTTCAGGTCGCGGTTCAGATTGGCGTGAACCTGCTTGATCGTGTTCACGAGGTCGGACAGCCCTTCCAGCGCGAAGTATTCGCACTGCATCGGAATCACGACGCCGTGCGCCGCGCACAACGCGTTGAGCGTCAGCAGCGAAAGCGCCGGGGGGCAATCGATCAGCACGAAGTCATAGTCATCGACTACTTCTTCGATCGCGACGCGAAGAATGCGCTCGCGGTTTTCCATGTCCACGAGTTCGACTTCCGCGCCAGCGAGTTCGCGATTGGCCGGCAGCACGTCGTAACCAACGGCCTCCGGACGGGTACGCGCTTCGCGCAGCGTGACGCCATCGACGAGCACTTCGTAAACCGTGTTCTCGCACGCGGCCTTGTCGATGCCGCTACCCATGGTCGCGTTGCCCTGCGGGTCCAGGTCGATCAGCAACACGCGCTGACCCAGCCCCGCGAGGCTCGCCGCGAGATTGACCGCTGTCGTGGTCTTTCCAACGCCGCCCTTCTGATTTGCGACGCAGAAGATTTTTGCCATCGTTTAGTGTCCTCGTTTCTTCGCTGTCAGAAGATCAGCGTGCCTGGAATGGCGGATGAAAACCTTCAACGAACCGTCATACCGGCTCGACGGCAATCTCGACGAGATGCCGTTCGGCGTCGAGCATCGGCACATTCAAGCGCTCGATGCCGAGCACCGTGGCGCCCGCCGGCACTCGCGCGGCTTCGGCATCTGGCTTCACCCCTTTCATCGCCAGAATCCGCCCGTTGTCCGCAACCAGATGACGCGAAAGTGTAACGAAATCGGAGAGCTCTGCGAATGCGCGCGACACGATTACATCGAATTTTTCCGGTACTTCGATGCCTGGACGTAAACTTTCGACGCGCCCGGTTACGACAGACAGATTGTTCAGACCTAACTGGGCCTTCGCCTGCGACTGAAAAGCTGTCTTCTTGTGGACGATGTCATTCAACGTCACACGCACATCTGGCTGCGCGATCGCCAGCACGACGCCGGGCAAACCGCCGCCCGAACCGACGTCCAGCAGAGTCGACGGATTTCGCGCGGATACAGCCGGGACGATCGCGAGCGAATCCAGAATGTGCTGGATCAGCATCTGCTGCGGGTCGCGGATTGCCGTCAAGTTATAGACGGAGTTCCACTTGGCGAGCAGCGCGACATAATCGAGTAATTTCTGGCTTTGCGAAGACGACAGCGCGAGGCCGAGCGCGGCGACGCCCTTTTCGAGCGTCGTCGCCAGAGTTTGGTTGCGCTCCGTCATTGAACCGCCGTCGTATTACCGCTTGCCGAATCGTCGCCAGGCGAGTTGCGGCCGCGACGTCCCGCGCCGCGCTTCAGATGCACCATCAGCAGCGAGATCGCGGCCGGCGTAATGCCCGAGATTCGCGATGCCTGACCGATGGTCTCGGGCCGGTGCTGAATCAGTTTCTGGCGAGCTTCAAACGACAGGCCGCGGACTTCGTTGTAGTCGAGACCTTCGGGCAGGCGCGTATTTTCCTGCGCGCCGTTCCGCACGATTTCGTCCGCTTGCCTGTCGATGTAACCTTGGTACTTCACGCCGATTTCGATTTGCTCCTTGATCTGGCTGAGAAGAACCGAATCCTCCGCTAACGGCGCGTCCGGGCCACACGCTCCGTCGCGCAGCGCGCAGATGCCGTCGTACGAAACACCCGGCCGGCGCAGCAGATCCGCCAAGCTGTACTCATGGTCGATCGGCTTGCCGAGCAACGCGGTCGCCTCTTCGGCCGGCAGCGTCTTCGGGTTGACCCATGTCGAGCGAAGACGCTGTGTTTCACGTGAAACAGCGTCGCGCTTGCGGCTGAACGCGTCCCAGCGAATATCGTCGATGACACCGAGCTCGCGGCCAATTTCCGTGAGACGCATATCCGCGTTGTCCTCGCGGAGCGACAGACGGTACTCCGCGCGGCTCGTGAACATGCGGTACGGCTCAGATACGCCCCGCGTCACGAGATCGTCTACGAGCACGCCCAGATACGCCTGATCTCGACGCGGCGACCACGCCTCTTTACCTTGGACTTGGCGTCCGGCGTTGATTCCCGCAAGCAAGCCTTGCGCAGCTGCCTCTTCGTAGCCGGTCGTACCGTTGATCTGTCCGGCGAAGAACAAGCCGTTGATCGCCTTCGTTTCCAACGACGCCTTCAGCGCCCGCGGATCGAAGTAGTCGTATTCGATCGCATAGCCAGGACGAAGGATGTGCGCGTGCTCCAGGCCCCGCATCGAGCGCACGAGCTCGAGTTGCACGTCGAACGGCAGACTCGTGGAGATGCCGTTTGGATAGAACTCGTTCGTGGTCAGTCCTTCCGGCTCCAAGAAGATCTGGTGCGCTTCTTTCGAAGCGAAGCGGTGGATCTTGTCCTCGATCGACGGGCAATAGCGCGGTCCGACGCCTTCAATAACGCCCGTATACATCGGCGATCGATCGAGTCCGGAGCGGATGATGTCATGCGTCCGCGCATTCGTGTGCGTGACCCAGCACGGCAATTGACGCGGATGCTGCTCTACTCGACCCAGAAACGAGAACACCGGGATCGGATCGAGGTCGCCCGGTTGCTCTTCGAGCTGAGAGAAATCTATCGTGCGGCCATCGATGCGCGGCGGCGTGCCCGTTTTGAGACGGCCCTGAGGCAGCTTCAATTCCTTCAGACGCGCGGAAAGCGACACCGCAGCGGGATCGCCCGCGCGACCGCCGACATAGTTATTCAGACCAACGTGGATCTTCCCATTGAGGAACGTCCCTGCGGTCAGTACGACGGCGCGCGCGCGAAAACGCAGACCCACCTGGGTCACAGCACCGACGACGCGATCGCCCTCGACCATCAAATCATCGACCGCTTGCTGGAACAGCCAGAGATTCGGTTGATTTTCCAGCCGGTGGCGGATCGCCTGCTTGTACAGAAGGCGATCAGCTTGGGCGCGCGTCGCCCGCACCGCCGGCCCCTTCGACGAATTGAGAATGCGGAACTGAATGCCGGACTCGTCCGTCGCCGCAGCCATGGCGCCACCGAGCGCGTCGACCTCCTTGACGAGATGGCCTTTGCCAATCCCGCCGATGGACGGATTACAGCTCATCTGACCGAGGGTCTCGATGTTATGGGTCAAAAGCAGCGTTTTGCAGCCCATACGCGCGGAGGCGAGCGCCGCCTCAGTGCCCGCGTGACCGCCTCCGACGACGATCACATCAAATTCTGTGGGATAAAGCATTGGGATATCGTGTGCGAACGACACGAACCTGAAGAGAGAATAGCTTTGAATTATAACGGTTTCTTCCCGCCCTCGAATTCGGTCAAACGGGCAGAGACGAAAAAAATGGCGTGTTTCACGTGAAACACGCCATCGGTGGGCACCGCCGTTGTGGCGTCTAAGCCACTTTTTTCGTCAGGCCAAGATAAGTCTCGATAACTTGGGGATTGTGTTGAAGCGCATCGGCGTTCCCTTCGAGGGCAAACTCACCCGTTTCGAGAACATAGCCGTAGTCGGAGATTTGCAGCGCCGCGCGTGCATTTTGTTCAATCAGCAGCGTGGCAACGCCCGTCTGACGCAGAGCGCTGATGATATGGAAAATCTCCTTGACGATCAGCGGCGCCAGCCCGAGGCTCGGCTCGTCGAGCATGAGAAGTTGCGGCTTACCCATCAGCGCGCGACCCACCGCCAGCATCTGCCGCTCTCCACCCGACAAGGTTCCGGCCGCTTGCTTCCGCCGTTCCTTCAGTCGCGGGAAAAGCTGAAATACATGACCGAGCTGATCAAGGTAATTCCGTTCGCCCGCCTTCTTACGCCGATAAGCGCCGAGCACGAGGTTGTCCTCTACCGCCATCGTCGCGAATAGCTCGCGTTTTTCCGGCACCAGGCACATTCCACGTGCGACACGACGCTCAATCGGTAACGCAGAGATATCTTCTCCAAGATATCGCACAACGCCCTTCGAATGCCCCGTCTGCGGCAGCGCACCCATGATCGCGTTAAGCAGCGTCGACTTTCCTGCGCCGTTCGGCCCGATGACGGAAACGATCTGCCCCGCGCCGACGGTGAGCTTGCCGTCGTGCAACGCCTCGACCTTGCCGTAGCGTACCGACAAGCCGTCCACTTGAAGAATCGGATCTGCCATCATTCCACCCCACCCAAATATGCTTCGAGCACCGCAGGATCCTTCTGGACTTCTGTCGGCAATCCTTCGGCGATCTTGGTGCCGAACTCCATCACCACAAGCCGATCCGTCAGATTCATCACGAAGTCCATGTCGTGTTCGACCAGAAGAATGCTCATCCCTTCGGCGCGAAGTTTTCGCAGCAAGTCAGCCAGTTGTAGCTTTTCCTGATACCGCAAGCCAGCGGCAGGTTCGTCCAACAGCAACAGAGTCGGATCGCAGCACAGCGCGCGAGCGATTTCCAGAATCCGCTGCTGACCCAGCGCGAGACTCCCCGCTTCGCTATAAATATGCTTCTCCAGCCCGACGCGCTTGATCTGCTTCGCGGCCTCCGCCATCAGCCGCGCTTCCTCCGCCGCATTCAGACGGACGACGCTGCGCCAGACGCCCGTATTGCCACGCAGATGCGCTCCGATCGCGACGTTCTCCAGAACGGTCATCCCCGGCAGCATCTTGACGTGTTGAAACGTCCGCCCGATGCCGCGTTTGACGATCTCGCGCGAAGTCAGCTTCTCGATGCGTTCGCCGTGAAAACTGATCGCGCCGCTCGTCGCTTGAAGCACGCCTGTGACGAGATTGAACGTCGTGGATTTGCCTGCGCCGTTTGGTCCGATCAAACCGATGATCTCGCCCGCCTTCACCTCGAAACTGACATCATTCACCGCGACGAGCCCACCGAACTGCTTGCGCGCCTTGTCGACAACCAGCAAGCGCTCGCCCGCCGTGGGTTTGCTGCGCTGCGGCAGGGCGTCGCCGTGATCTGGAACCTGAGCGCGAGGACCACGAGGAAAGATGCGCGCGACGAACGGCCATACGCCCTGTCTCGCGTATTGCAACAGCAGAACCATCACGACGCCGAAAACGATGATCTCAAAGTTGCCGTTGGCGCCGATCAGCTTGGGCAGAAGCGTCTGCAGATAATCCTGCAGAACGGTGAGAATCGTCGCACCGAGAATCGCACCCCAGACGTGCGACACGCCGCCGACCACCGCCATGAACAGGAACTCGATGCCGTGATTCAGCCCGAACGGCGTCGGATTCACCGCGCGCTGCAAGTGCGCGTACAGGAAGCCGGAAATGGCCGCCAGAACTGCTGCATAGATGAAAATGACCACGCGCATCCACGCAGTATTGACGCCCA
>Ga0182736_1001000_pt1 | contig 32494 bp, 31 predicted proteins | sample eDN5th30CKraftBY_FD_128882 | JGI IMG/M metagenome (GOLD analysis project Ga0182736, IMG submission 128882) | Enriched backyard soil microbial communities from Emeryville, California, USA - eDNA 5th pass 30_C Kraft BY (version 2) (version 2) | ecosystem: Environmental > Terrestrial > Soil >...
AGTGCATACGCTATATGTTTTTCATTATGCTCATTTGTATTATGGGGGACAGCAAGTGGGCGGATTGGATTTTCCGGGCAATGGTGAACCTGACTATGTGGACTTTGCGTATTTTTCCATTGTAATGGGCTGTACATTCCAAGTGTCGGACGTTGAAATTTCTGCTAAGAAAATCCGGCATGTGGCCATGTTTCATGGATTACTCTCTTTTGCATTGAATACATTTGTTGTCGCGCTAACAATTAATATTGTTGCCGGACTGATTAATTAGGTATTCTGTTCAGAAAGATAATAGGTTGAAAATTTGATTGTAAAATATAACATAAATTAAAATATAGCCTATTATCTTAGGCTATATTTATAACTTCTACCATGTTTAACGGCCTGAATAAAGTCATTTTTTAACAAATAGGATAGACGTACTGCAACGGCTTTTTCTACCTTATAAGGATCCATCTCTGGTTGTGCTTTGTTAATAACTTCCAGAATATCTTCTCGATATCCCGAACCAATTTTTGTTAAAGCATAACTTATTTTTTGATCTAACTTACTGCTGATATTAAAGTTTTCTTCTGGCTTTAACGCATTATTGGTGCCCCTTTTCTCGAAAGGGGTATCAATATGGTCACCTAAATCGTCGTTGCTTAGATCCGCCGATTTTGTTTGCCCAATGGTCTGAATAGTGATCTCTATACTTTTGAGCTCTTCTTTAAGCTGCCGTTGCCTTTGTCTTAAAAATTCAATTACCTGTCTCTCTATTATACTTCCTGGTTTCATTTACAAATTTTTATAGGTTTATAACAAAAATATAATATAATTCTAATATTCAAAAATATTTAACTGTTTATATATCAAATGAATATTTAAAAATAGCAGCGATATGACAGAAAAAATGTGTCATTATTTCCTCTTTCTAATAAGATTAAAGTTTTTCTTTAGCCTATAAATTAAGCATTCGATATCGCAATTGTGAATGATGGTGTGTTCTGTACTAAATTTAGTGTATAGTTGTCTCTATAGCTAATTCAGCGGTAAGGCATAGCCAAAACTAAGTGTAAATGCCCGGTTTTTCCCTTCTGGCCCTATTGTAGTAGTTGTTGGCTCACCTTCGTGTATACCCGGTATTTCTCTCGTCTTATAGAGTGTTTTAAATCCCCATGCAAAACGGGCATCGATAACGATAAAGCTATCGTTTATTGGAAACTCTACTCCGCCGCCAATTAATGCACTCCAATCTGTGCGGTTAAAGCGATTGTTGAAATCTGCCTTCCGGTTGTAGTTTTCAATTAGCGGTTCGTCGCTCTCCAATTTTTCTTTTCCGGCTATGGCATAAGAAAACGAAGGACCAACATTAAAATAATAGCGGGTTCCTATTCCAAAATCAAATCGTGCAAGAACGGGTATTTCCAGATAGTGTAAATTGCTCTTTTGCGTTAGTGTGGCACCATTGGCACTTGTGGTAGAAGATTCTAAAATATGATCACTGCGATTATTGCGCATATTGTAATTGATTTCGGGCTGTAGGATAAAGGTCCTTAGTTCATTGAAACTAATATTAAGCCCCAAGCCGGCAGATATTCCGGGAGAGAAACGTTGATCATTTAAATCAGAAGATGTTTTGTCGAAATTATACGTGTTAACATTTAATCCTACTTGAGGAATTAAATAAATTTCTTGACTATAGCAATGTACGCTAATTGCTAAAATTAAAAATAGTAATATGCTTTTCCTCATAGAGATTCCTATTTTTGCACTGAATAAATAACAACATACCGCTTTATTTGTTTTGGCAACTAATTGAAACAAATAAGCTATGATTTTATTGGACTTAAAATATACATATATACTGTGCTACTATGCTTATTACTATCTTTAGATTTAGAAGATTGCCTATCCTTTTTTTTCTTTTTACTTGTATTTACGCTTTGTTTTCATGTTCTTCACCTACTTCAAAAGCAGGAAAGAGCCAAATGTTGGAAAAGGGAAGACCCGCTTTTACCCCAATTGCCGGTATAGATTTTTTTGAAGCTAGACGTTCTTTCGATAATGGCTTGGCATTTGACACTTTGGGTTTTGAACAAGAACCTGTTTGGCACCTGAATTTTATCAGTAATGATTCTGTCAAGATTTTTAGTCCAGATAGCAATGCGATGTTGCATTATTCTATCTATTTCGATCAGGATTCTATCTTTCATTTCGGTAGGGAATGGTTCAGGGTAAGGAGCCTAGCTAAAGATAGCTTGCTTTTGCAGCGCCTAACCGTTGTGAGTAAGCATGTAAAAGAAGCGCGATCTAATGTATACATGAAACTCTATTCGAAGCGCTATATTCAAGATAGTTTAAAAACTACCGTTGAAGAATTGCGAAAGCCCAGAGCGAATGATACGAGTTTTATCAAAGAGCGTGCAGCAATTGCCAATGCCAACCCCACAGTTATTGATAGCGCTTTTTCTGCCCGTAAACCTGTAGAATTAATTCCTAAAAATGCTAATGTGAAAGTAAAGACCCGGAGTTTCAGCGAAGCAGAAAGATTAAACCAGAGTGCTGCTTATAGCTATTTATATCCGGAGTATGATATTGTGATCAATAAAGCATATAAAAATTTTTATTATCCCTTTTCTGTCTTGGTGGATGGAAAAGGAGATATACACTTAGGGAAGTTTGTTACCAGCGAAGAGTTTGTGGAATCGAGAAAACGAGTTTTAGAAGGTATTATAGATGTATATTTGAAGAATCTATTTGTCATAAAACCGGGAACAACATTAGGAATCCCGCATACAAGTTTGATTATGCTGCGCGTTAGAGGGATAGAGTAGTCCCATCCCTCCAAATGCTTCGCGCTGCTTTAGAAAGTAATCAGATCCATAAACTCATTTACTGGTTTCGCCATCAGTTTAGTCTGATCAAGGGATAATGCGATTATTTGTTGCTGTTGTTTTTCGGGAAAAACGCGCGTTAGATTTATTTTATATTTTTCTATCAATAGGGGGATACCTTCTGCCCTTCTTCTTTTATGGCCGATAGGATATTCTACTATTACTTCTTCTAATACTGTGCCGTCAATTAAGGTTACGATCAGAGCATTAGCGATAGATCTTTTCTCAGTATCATGGTAGTCTAAAGTGAATTGTTTATCCTCTTTAGTAGTCATTTTATTTCTCAGCATATCTATTCGTGGGTCGGCCGCTATTTGATCTTCATAGTCTGCCGCCGTTAATCGACCATAAATAAGCGGTACGGCAACCATATATTGTAAGCAATGGTCGCGGTCTGCTGGGTTGAACAGTGGCCCCGTTTTATCTATAATACGCATAGCTGCCTCATGAGTACGAATCTGAATATGTTGAATATCGTTACTTGTTTTACCGAGGGCTTGCAGCTGGCCATAGATGGTCATCGCTGCTTCGGCAGCTGTTTGAGCATGAAATTCGGCGGGGAAAGAGATTTTAAATAAAATGTTTTCCATAACATAACTACCATAGGGACGCTGAAAAGTAAAAGAATTTCCTTCAAAGAGTACATCATAAAATCCCCAGGTCTTGGCACTGAGTACTGAGGGGTAACCCATTTCGCCTGTTTGTGCTATAAGTGCTAAACGTACTGCTCTGGAGGTTGCATCGCCAGCAGCCCATGATTTACGGCTTCCCGTATTAGGAGCATGTCTATAGGTACGTAAAGCTTGGCCATCAACCAAAGCCAGCGAAAGCGCATTGACGAGCTCATCTCGAGAGAGGCCTAACAATTGTCCCACTACTGCGGTAGAAGCGAGTTTCACCAATAATACATGATCTAATCCAACACGATTAAAGGAGTTTTCTAAGGCAATAATTCCTTGTATCTCATGAGCTTTTATCATGCTATATAAAACATCGCTTATGGTAAGTGGCTTTCTCCCTTCGGTAACTGCTTGCCTACTCAACCAATCGGCCACTGCCAGTATTCCGCCTAGATTATCAGAAGGATGCCCCCATTCTGCGGCTAGCCAAGTATCATTAAAATCCAGCCATCTAATTAGGGCCCCAATGTTAAAAGCAGCTTGTACAGGGTCAAGCTGATAATTTGTACCCGGTACTTTCGCGCCGTTCGGAACCAATGTGCCTTTTACAATAGGGCCTAAAAGCTTGGTACAAGCCGGGTAGGTTAGGGCTTCAAAGCCGCAACCCAGCGTATCGAGAAAACAATAATAGGCGGTGCTTAGTGCTAAATCGCTCGTTATCTTATAATCGAATGTGTAATCGACAATATCGGTAATTACTTTGTCTACTGGTGTACGTTGACTGTTGTGCTGAATGGTCATCTTTATCAGATATAAAAATTAATAGGTGATTTAATGAGTTAAAAAAACATATGAATTAATTGATGATATAATTCTTTTATGTATGCTGATTTACAATAGTTAAGTTTTTCAATATTAATAAATTTAACTATTAGTTACCTGTTTTTTAAAGCCACGAACGGGCGATTTTCCGGTCCGGTATAGTTTGCGCTGGGCCGGATAATTTTTCCATCTAGGCGTTGCTCAATGATGTGCGCGCTCCAGCCACTAACTCTCGAAATAACAAATAAGGGTGTAAAAAACAAGGTCGGAATTCCCATGGTATGATAAGATACCGCCGAAAACCAATCCAGGTTAGGGAACATTTTTTTCTTTTCCCATAATAGGCTTTCAATGTGTTCGGCTATGTGATATAACGTTGAATCGCCCATTTCTGCTGACAATTCTTTGGCAACTTTCTTGATTATTGCGTTTCTTGGGTCTGAAATAGTATATACGGGATGACCAAAGCCAATGATTACTTCCTTTTTCTCCAATCTTTGGGTGATATCTCTTACAGCTTCGTCTGGGGAAGTATACCGGCTTTGAATATCATAAGCTACTTCATTTGCACCGCCATGCTTCGGCCCTCTGAGGGCCCCTATGCTACCGGTAATAGCAGAATAAATGTCCGAACCTGTGCCGGCAATTACCCTTCCGGTAAAAGTTGATGCATTGAATTCGTGCTCGGCATAGAGATTTAGGGATATCTGCATGGCACGGATCCAGGATTCGGACGGTAGTTTTCCGTGTAATAGATGTAGGAAATGCGCGGCAATGCTTTCATCATTAGTTTCTACTTCTATACGTTTGCCATTATGCGAATAATGGTACCAATATAGAAGTGCAGAAGTATAAGAAGCCATGAGCTTATCGGCAATTTCTCTGGCCCCTGCTAAATTATGGTCGTCTTTTTCCGGTAATAGGCTGCCTAATAAAGAGGTGTAGGTTCTTAAGATATCCATAGGGTGGGCAGCTGCTGGAATCTTTTCTAATACTTGCTTGGCTATCAGTGGTAAACCACGTAATGCCTTAAGCTTTTCTTGATAAGTGTGCAATTCTGCCGTATTAGGTAATCTTTCGTGAATTAACAGATGAGCCACTTCTTCAAAAGTGGCACCTTCGGCTAAGTCAAGAATATCATACCCTCTGTAATGTAGGTCATTACCGCTTTTACCTACAGTACATAATGAAGTATTTCCGGCAGGTACACCAGATAGGGCAACTGATTTTTTTGGTTTAAAATTTGAGTTTTCTGTTGTCATAATATTGGTTTTCAATAGTGAAACAATAGCTATGTGTTTAGGTAAACTAAAACTATTCCTTTTTTTTATTAAACAAGGCATCGAGTTTTTCCTCAAAACTGTAATAGCCTATGCTCTGGTATAACTCCTCTCTCGTTTGCATATTGTTTAAGACGGTTTGCTGGGTACCATCTTTAAGCAAATGTTCATAGACCCGTTGTGCCGCTTTATTTGCTGCCCTAAAGGCTGAGAGCGGGTAAAGTATTAAACTTACACCGGCTTGGCTAAGTTCATCAACGGTCCACAGGGGAGTCAAACCAAATTCAGTTATATTAGCTAAAATAGCGATTTGCGTTGCTTGTGCAAATCTTTTGTAGAGGTGTAGTTCACTAACAGCCTCAGCAAAAATGAAATCTGCTCCTGCTTCTTTATAGGCAATGGTTCTCTCCAGTGTTTTCTCTAGTCCTTCAGTTGCCAACGCATCTGTGCGGGCACCGATTACAAATTGCTCATCTGTACGCGCGTCTACCGCCGCTTTAATCCTGTCGCACATCTCACTACTGCTTACTACTTCTTTACCAGGTCTGTGCCCGCATCTTTTGGCACCACCTTGATCTTCTATGTGCATGGCGGCAGCGCCAGCTTTGATTAATGATTTTACGGTTCGGGCAATGTTAAATGCAGATGGTCCAAACCCGGTATCTGCATCTACTAAAAGAGGAGTATCGGTAATATTGGTGATTCGGTTAACATCAATCAAGACATCATCTAAAGTGGTAATTCCCAAGTCTGGGATACCGAGCGAGCCGGCAGCTACACCTCCTCCAGAAAGGTAAATGGCATGGAATCCAGCTTGGGCAGCTAATAGTGCATGATTAGCGTTAATTGCTCCAGCAATCTGTAAAGGTTTGTTTTTGTTCATGGCCTCGCGAAAACGAAGTCCTGCGGATAGGTTATTCATACTAAGTATTTAAAACAAAATGGCCACATTACAGCATGGTAATGTGGCCATAGATAATAAAAAAGATTGTAACTATAGTTGTTTAATCTTAATGTTTCTGTAGGATACCACGTGACCATGATCCTGGAGTGCAATTTTTCCTTTGGAATATTTGGCAAAACCTTCCCAGTCGTGAAATTTACTACTAGCTAATATTTTATTCCATTCGTCACTGCCTTTCTTTACGTGTGCTGTTTGAACGCCATTAAGCCAAAGTGTAATTTCTCCATTATTGTAAAGAATACGTGCTAGATTCCATTCACCTACAGGTTTTGGTTTAGAGACTTCCTGACTACCGATTAAATCGTATAGTGTACCTGCTAGGTGGTTAGGTTTAAAGCGGTCTTCTGCTTTAATATTATCCAGTACCTGCATTTCAATGCCTGTATCATAAGTTTGGCCATATTTTGGGTCTTCTTTTACGCCAAATATAATGCCGCTATTACCGCCCTCACTGATTTTCCATTCAATGGTTAAGTCATAATTTTCATATTCTTTGTCGGTTACCAGGTCGCCATTTTCCGATTTATCGGCAGGCGTAGTAAATACTAATGCACCATCCTGTACCGTCCATGCAGCAGCAGCTTTATCTTTATGATACGTATGCCAACCTTTGGTACTCTTACCGTCAAATAAAAGTTTCCAACCATCCTTTTTCTCTTTGGAGGTTAATGTGTTTGGTTGCTGTGCAAAAGCAGTAGCTGCAAAAAATAACGTACAGATGCCTAATGTGATTGTTTTCATTTGAATAATATTCGTTAGTGTTTGTTTTAGTAATTAATAGATCCGCAATAACGGCTATTACTATAACGTTAATTGTGCAAGATAAAAAAATATCATCTAATTTAAAGTGGTTTTTTCAGAATTAAGGTTCTGTTAACAATTTTGTTTCAAACATTTTGAAAAATAGGGCCATTTTTTTATTTTGGCTTCATTCTCATGAATTTGAATACAATCAACCATACAGCTGTCCGCTTGGGCTGGTGTATAATTTTTTGTCTTGCTACCTTTAACAGTAGTGCACAAACAGTTAATCTACATGAAATTACTATTAATAGTGATAATGATGCCTATTTGTTTATTAATCAGGATCAATATTACACCAATGGGATAGCTTTTAGTTACCGTAAATTGAGAAGTAACAAGTATCTACACAGAAATGAAGAGAAAGAGATTTGGGGCTTAGCTTTTGGACATAAACTTTATAATGCTTACAATGGTTTCAGTGAGCTACAGTATATGGATAGACCTTTTACAGCCTATCTTTACCTAAGAGGCACAAATACTAAATTTTATAAAAACGAATCTGCATTGAGTTTTTCAGGCGAAGCCGGACTTTATGGAAAAGGAGCATTTGGCGAACAAATGCAAAGAGGGTTTCACCATTTATTTGGTTTCTATCAGCTTAACGGCTGGGATTATCAGCTAAATAGTAATTTTGTTTTTGACGTGCGTGTAAGCTATGATCGTTTGCTGGCAAGAAGTGCCTCCGGCAAAGCTGACCTCCAGGTAACTACTAAAATATCAGTGGGATTAAACCAGAATTACGTAGGGGCTGGGCCGGTTTTACGATTGGGAAAATTCAATGCACTTTATGAAACCGCTTTTTATAATAGTCGGCTCACCACTGCCAGTAATTTAAGAAAGGAACGCTACTTTTATTATCGGCCTGTACTTTTTTATAGATTATATGATGCAAGTATACAAGGCGGAATGCTTCTTCAAGATAAGGGGCCTATTGTGTTTGGTATAAAGCCCTGGATGCTTAGCCAGTTAATTGGTTTTACCTATGCTTACAAGCATGCGTCAATTGATGCACATCTGCAATTTAACACAAAGGAAGTAAGAAGTAGCGCCACTGCGCATCAATATGGCTCTATTACCTTGGGATATTTATTTTAACCTGGAGTATGCATTAGGTTTCATGTCTGTTTTTAAAGCAAATTCAGTTCGTAATAGAATTGTTAATACATATTTTTGGGTTTAACTTAAGGAGATCGCTTTTGCTAAGCGATTTTTGTAACATATTATGTTTTCTCCTGTCTATTGGTTAAAATTGCACGTTTATATAGTAAATGCTGATAACCTTATATTAAATATTCAGAAACTTTGAAATTCATTATAGCATCCATATCTATTGCCTTTTTCTTTATTAATTCTTCCATAGCCCAGCAAGTGACACTCAGTGGCACAATTCGTGATGCTTCCAATGGCGAAACATTAATTGGAGCCAATATTAAAGTTAAAGAGCTCGCTGCCGGCATAAGTGCCAATGCTTATGGTTTTTATTCCCTCTCGCTGCCCAAAGGAGATTATACACTTCAGGTGTCGTCTGTAGGTTATGAAACGCAGGAGAAAGTAATCCATCTTAATCAGAATCTTCGACTTAATCTGTCTCTTCAGCCAGCGAATCAATTAGCTACAGTAGAAGTAAATGCAGTTTCGTCTCGAGAGCAGTTGGAAAGCCCGCAGATGGGCGTTAATAGGATTAATATTAAGGAAATTAACAACGTCCCGGTATTGTTTGGAGAGCGCGATGTGCTGAAAACCATTCAGCTATTGCCGGGTGTATTGTCCGCAGGCGAGGGGAATAGTGGCTTTTTCGTTCGCGGGGGAACTGTAGATCAAAATTTGGTGTTATTGGATGAGGCCATGGTCTATAATGCCTCCCATTTGTTAGGTTTCTTCTCTACATTCAATTCCGACGCTATAAAAGATGTTAACCTCTATAAGGGAGGCATGCCTGCGCAATATGGCGGTAGATTGGCCTCTGTTTTAGATGTAAGCATGCTGGATGGCAATAACCAGGAGTTTGGTGTAGACGGCGGCATAGGCCTTATCGCCTCGAGGCTAAAGGTAGAAGGCCCTATAAAAAAAGGTAAAGGTTCGTTTATGATCAGCGGAAGGCGCACCTATGCCGACTTGTTTTTAAAATTATCATCCGATAGTTCGATCAATAAAAGCATGCTTTATTTTTATGACCTTAACTTAAAGGCCAATTATCAGTTCAACCAAAATAATACGCTCTATTTGTCGGGATACTTTGGAAAAGACGTATTGGGATATGCTAGTGAGTTTGGTTTTGATTGGGGTAATGCAACGGGTACGCTACGATGGAACCATGTTTTTAACAGTAAGCTCTTTTCGAATACATCCTTAATTTATAGTGATTTTAACTATAATGTTAACATATTTTCAGATAATAACGACTTTAAAATTGCTTCGCGCATTCAGAACCTGAACTTCAAGCAAGACTTTAACTATTTTGCGGGTAACCACAGTAACCTGCGCTTCGGCTTAAACATCATGCGGCAGGAAATATCTCCCGCAGGCATTGATGCATCAGCAGAATCTGATGTCAATTCGCTTAAAATAGAAAACAGGCAGGGGATAGAGTTAGCTCCTTACATCTCTCACGAATGGGAACCAATACAAAGATTAAGCTTTATATATGGTATGCGTTTCAATGCTTTTCTCTTAATGGGGCCAGGCAACTTTTATAGTTATGATGCTGATGGAGATGTTGCCAATACCGCTACCTATAGTAGCGGCGCAATTGTTGAACATTATATTAATTTAGAACCCCGCTTTTCTGTAAATTATCTCCTTACACAGAACAGTAGTATTAAGGCCTCGTATAATAGAAATACGCAAAATATACATCAGTTAACCAACGCTACATCTACATTGCCAACGGATACCTGGGTGCTGAGCAGCAATAATATCAAACCACAGCTAGCCGATCAAGGTGCTTTAGGGTACTATCGCAATTTTGACGACAATAAATATGAATTTTCTGCGGAGGTCTATTATAAAGGGATGCAAAATCAGATCGACTATAAAAATGCAGCAGATTTACAGGCAAATGAAAATGTTGAAGCAGAATTGGTTTATGGTATTGGGAAAGCCTACGGATTGGAGTTATATTTAAAGAAGAAGAGTGGACGATTGAATGGATGGGTGAGTTATACATTATCAAGAAGTAAAAGGAAATTTGATGCGATAAACCAAGGACAATGGTTTGCCGCCCGGCAAGATAGAATACACGATGTGGCTATTGTAGGCATGTACCAACTTTCCGATCGATGGAGCTTCTCCGGCACATTTGTTTATAATACCGGTAATGCGGTAACTTTTCCGAGTGGAAAATATAGTATCGGCGGAAAATCTACCTGGTATTATACCGAAAGAAATGGATATCGTATGCCTGATTATCATCGGCTCGACTTAGGTGCTACATTGGCATCAAAACCAGATAGTAAATTTCAGTCGAGCTGGACATTCAGTATTTATAATGCCTATAATAAGAAAAACGCTTATATCATTGATTTCAGAGAAAATGAAGATAATCCAAATGTTACTGAAGCTTATCAGGTAGCCTTATTTGGAATTATCCCATCCGTAACCTGGAATTTTAAATTTTAAACGTTGCATAGCATGAAAGGAAGAAAAAGTTTTATAATAATTATGAAGTGCTGTTCCGGTTTATTACTTGGGGTAGGGTTTTTAGCGCTGTTAAGTTGCGAAAAAGTAATTGATATTGATCTGGAGGATGCTGAACCTGCGCTCGTAATTGAAGGTAATGTGTCGGATACCGAGACCACACATTATGTTAATATATCGAAGACCGTACCGTTTTCGGCAAATAGTACGCATAACCCAGTTCAAGGGGCTACCGTGCATATTTTGGAAGAGCCTGCTGGTAATTTGGCCTCAACGGGGGGCTATACATCTAAAAGTGAGCGTGCTTTCGTCGAAACCAGTCCGGGAGTGTATCAAATAGATAATTATCAGGCCTATTCTGGAAGAACGTACACCCTAAAAGTATTACTTGATGGGCAAGAGTATGTGGCCTCATCTACCATGCCCATGCCGGTCATGATTGATTCAGTAGGTACCGTGACGGACAGTTTTTTTGGAGATGAGGAAAAAACTATTGGTGTGGTATACCAAGATCCACCTAATGTGAAAAATTATTATCGTTATCTGGTAACCCTTAATGGAAAGCCGTCCAATTTAATATTTGCCTATAATGATAAGTTTAATGATGGTAAGCAGGTGCAACGGAATTTATATCATGAAGATTTAGACCTTGTTATAGGTGATGCTGTAATGGTAGAGCAGCAGTGCATTGATAAAGCTACTTATACTTATTTCAATGGCATTCAGTCAAATAATCCCGGAGCAGCCGCTCCGGCAAATCCTACTTCTAACTTTAGTAATGGGGCCTTGGGCTATTTTAGTGCCCATACAATTTCTAGAGCCGCAACGAGTATTGAGTGAGATTAGATATAAGACATTAGATTTGAGATATAAGACATTAGATTTGAGATATAAGACATTAGATTTGAGATATAAGACATTAGATTTGAGATATAAGACATTAGATTTGAGATATAAGACATTAGATTTGAGATATAAGACATTAGGTATTAGATGTCAGAAAAGTCTCGATAAGTGATGAACTATAAGTGTTGAGTTTAAAAAAGAAGAATAGTCTGGTAAATTATACAAGCACTCATCACTGATCACTCGTTACTGATTACTGATCAAAGTGTTCTAAATTCAAAGCCTTGGGCTATCCAATATTCAATAGCTTTTGGCAAAGCGTAATACAATCTTGGTGTAGCTTTAATATTATCGTGAAAAACTACAATAGAACCATTGGTAGAATGCTTAATGGCATTTTGGTAACATTGCTCTGGTGTTAAATGCTTATCGAAGTCGTAGGTTATCACATCCCACATAATAATCTCGTATTTTTTCCTTATCCGTCTAAACTGTGTTGGCGTACATTGGCCATAGGGAGGTCTAAAGAGCTCTGTTTGTGTGTACTGTTGGCACTTCTCTATATTTTGCAAGTAATGGGCGGTAGGAGTTTTCCAGCCCTTAAGATGGTTATGCGTATGATTGCCTATCCGGTGCCCGGCAGTTAATAGCTGTTGGAAAATATCGGGATGTTTAACAATATTTTCTCCCACGCAAAAGAAAGTTGCTTTAATATTATATTTTTTTAAGATATTTAAAACCTGTGGTGTAACATCAGGTATGGGTCCGTCGTCAAAGGTTAAATAGATGCACTTTTCTTTACGGCTGCGGTGCCAGGTAAGTTTTGGTAGTAATAATTGCAACCATAGAGGTGATTTAACAACATTCATTTGAGCAGCATAATGATAAAAGGCGAAGGTAAAGCTAAAGATATACTTTTAAAACGATAGACATAAAATTTACTAAATGATACAACGTAAACCCTACAGGAATTATTTTAAATATAGTAGTTTAATGCTAATGGCTTGTGCTTTTTCTTTTACAGCAATGGCCCAAAAAACTGTTACGATAAGGGAAGCATTAGACCAAGCCCTGCGTAACAATTTACAGGTAAAGCAGGCGATGTATCAAAGCTCGTTGAGCGAGCAGGATGTGTTAGAGGCTAAGATGGCCTTATATCCATCGGTAGGTGGTACTATTCAAGCGTCGAAGAATTGGGGTTTAAGTTTTGACCAAACATCGGCCAAATTAATCAATACCTCGATAACCTCCGCAGGCGCCAGCTTATCCAGCAATGTAGTGCTTTTTGGTGGTTTTCAAAAAGTTAACCAGATTTCAATAAACAAGTACCAATTGTTGTCTAACGAAAGCAACTACGATAAGGTAAAGAATGATTTAGTTTTATCAGTAGTTACCAAATATTTAGAAGCATTGAGCAATAAAGATGTTGCTTTGGCAGCACAGCAGCAGGTAGAACTGTCAAAAGCACAATTGGATGTACAACAATATAATTATGAAGTAGGTAATAAGACATTGGCTGATTTATCGCAGGCTAAGAGTCAGTTAGCGACAGACGAGTTGAATTTAACCACAGCTCAAAATGCCTATGATTTAGCCATATTGGATCTCAAACAATTAATGGAAATGAATCCGGTAAATGATATTACGCTAGAGAAACCTCCGTTACCTAATGTAGATAAACTGGTTTCTTCCTATATGGCCGAAGATATTTATCAAGAGGCCGTACAGCATTATCCAGATATTAAAGTCGCCCAATATAATACTTTGGTAGCTAAGAAAAATGTAGATTTTGCAAAAGGAGGGCTCTATCCGCAATTGTCCGTAGGCGCTGGATATGGCACAAATTATTCGTCGCAAGCCTATGATTTGCTAAATAATAGACCTTTGAGCTTTGGCAATCAGTTGGATCAAAATAAAAACACTAATATTTTCGCTCAGCTTAGCATACCTATCTTCGATAACTATCGTCGGAATATTGCTGTTAGAAGGGCTAAAATATCTTACGAGAGCGCATTAAATGATGAGGTTTTAGCGAAAAATAATTTGAATAAAATCATCAATCAAGCTGTGTTAGATCTCCGTACGGCAGAAAAGAGGTATTATTCTACGCAAGTAAACTTCAAATCGACTTCGGATGCTTTTGAGGTGTTGCAACAACGTTATGATGTAGGATTGGCTAATGCCGTAGAACTGTCTACCCAACAAACGGCAAAAAATAAAGCAGAGTTTGATTTCATTCAAGCAAAATATGATTTTATTTTTAAAAGTAAAGTCATTGATTTTTACTTAGGTAGGCCTATCACCTTTAACAACTAAGGCAAATAAAATTAATAAAATACATCTATATAAACCATGGCGAAGAAGAAAAAAAATACATTGAAATATATCATTATCGGTGCTGTTGTGCTGCTTATATTGGGAGTTATAGCCGGTAAGCTGGGGTGGATTGGGGGACCGAAAGCCACACAGATTGCTACCGATAAGGTGGAGAAGAAAACGGTTCAAGAAACCGTATCTGCCAGCGGTAAGGTGCAACCAGAGAAAGAGGTGAAGCTAAGTTCGGAGGTTTCGGGTGAAATTGTTGAGCTGAACGTTAAAGAGGGCCAGGTGGTTGAAAAAGGACAACTGCTTTGTAGGATTAAGCCCGATATCCTACAATCGGGGTATGACCGTGCCATAGCATCGTTAAATTCACAGCGGGCTACATTAGCTGCTTCCGAACAACAGCTTAAACAAGCAGAAGCATCCTTAAGCATTATGGAATCAACATTTAACCGTACCAAACAATTATACGATAAGAAGGTGATCTCCGCGGCTGAATTTGATAAGGCTAAAACCGACTATGATGGAGCGCGTGCTAATGTGGAGGCCCAGCGTCAGAATGTAATTGGCTCAAGGTATGGCATTGATCAGTCGCAGGCTGCAGTGAAAGAAGCTGGTGATAATTTAGCTAGAACTACTATTTATGCTCCCGTGAACGGCGTCATCTCGATGTTAGAAGTTGAGGAAGGCGAGCGCGTAGTTGGTACGGCGCAAATGGCGGGTACAGAAATTATGCGTATAGCCAATCTGACTTCTATGGAGGTAAATGTCGATGTTAATGAAAGCGATATTAACCGTGTGACATTAAACAATACGGCAGAAATAGAAATTGATGCTTTTCGCGATAGAAAATTTAAAGGTATAGTAACAGAGATCGCGAGTTCATCTTCGGCCAATGCAACAGCTACTGCTACAACCGCTTCAAATACCGATCAGGTTACAAATTTTACAGTTAAGGTTAGAATAGTACCCGAATCGTATGAAGATCTATTGAAACCGAATCAGCCTAATCCCTCGCCCTTTAGGCCAGGATTATCGGCAACTGTAGATATACATACGGAGAAAGATGCTGGTCTGGCTGTGCCTATTCAAGCAGTAACTACCAGGGAAGATGCAACAGTTAAGAAGGATAGCACTGCCAATAATACCAAGAAGGAAGAAGGTGTAAAAACCAACGTAAAAGAATATGTATTTGTATATGATGCTGCAACAAAAAAGGTAAAGCAGGTTGAGGTTACCACTGGTATTCAGGATGATGCCTATATCAGGGTGTTAACGGGACTAAAAGAAGGGGAGGAAGTTGTTACCAGACCGTTTAATGCCGTTAGTAAAACATTAAAAGATGGTGATTTAGTAGAGAAAGTTGCTAAAGAAAAAGTGAATTAATACGATAATGTGATTAAGGTTTGTATCGATGATAGCTTTTGAAGCCGAAATATTAAAGTTTGGAATAAAAGGAGAGAAGAGTGGTTGGTCATACTTGGAAATATCCAAGGATTTGGCTGAACAGCTAAAACCCGATTACCGAAAAAGCTTTCGTGTAAAAGGCAAGATAGATCAAATAGCTATACAGGGTTTAGCCCTTACCCCTATGGGTGAGGGTTGTTTTATTTTAGCGCTTAAAGCTCCCCTTCGTAAAAAACTTAAGAAAGAGGCGGGGGGCATGGTGCAAGTGCTATTAGAGGAAGATGTAGATTTTAAAATTGATCTGCCCGAAGATCTCGAAATCTGTTTAAGTGAAGAAGCGTATTGGATGGAGCGTTTTTTAGCGCTTGCCAAATCACACCAGAATTACTTTATCAACTGGATTAATCAGGCCAAAACAGAAGCTACCCGCACAAAGAGAATAGCTTTAACGTTGGAAGCCATGGAAAAACAGTTAGATTTTGGAGGCATGATCCGAATGGATAAGGCGCGACGGAACACACAATACTAAACAGATTTTTTCATTAGATTGTGGTATCTTTGCTTTCATGTCCATGCAAGCAGAAAAAACAGACACTATTGTAGCTTTAGCCACCCCCTCTGGCAGCGGTGCAATCGCCGTAATACGATTATCTGGCCCAGAAGCCTTGACTATTATAAATGGCGTATTTAAAGGAAAAGATTTAACTAAACAAGCAAGCCATACTATTCATTTTGGAACGATTAGAGACGATGATAATAGGATTTTGGATGAAGTATTGGTTTCGCTTTTTATTGCACCACACTCTTATACCAAAGAGCATGTAGTTGAAGTCTCTACCCATGGCTCAAAATATATAATTGAAAGTATTATTAAGCTTTTGATTAAGCGAGGCGCACGGGCAGCAAAAGCAGGAGAATTTACATTAAGAGCTTTTCTAAATGGCGGAATGGATCTGTCGCAGGCAGAAGCTGTGGCTGATTTAATTGCCTCCAATTCGGCCGCATCCCATCAGGTTGCTCTAACACAAATGCGCGGTGGTTTTTCTACTGAATTGAAAGTACTACGTGAGCAGCTTATTCATTTTGCATCGATGATTGAGCTGGAGCTTGATTTTTCGGAAGAAGATGTGGAGTTTGCTAATCGGGAACAATTAAAATCCCTTACGCTGCAAATTAGTAAGGTGCTGCATAAACTTATTCAATCTTTTGAGCAAGGCAATGTTTTAAAAAATGGCGTACCTGTTGTAATAGCCGGAAAACCCAACGTAGGGAAGTCAACTTTACTCAACGCTTTATTAAATGAAGAACGGGCAATTGTTTCTGATATAGCAGGTACTACACGCGATACGATAGAAGATGAGATCAATATTCAGGGTATTACTTTCCGATTTATTGATACTGCAGGAATTCGCGACACTGAAGATCTGATTGAATCTAAAGGGGTGGAGCGTACACGGGAAAAAATGAAGCAAGCCCGGCTCATTATTTATTTAATAGACCCCTTAGTCGATGCTTTTGAAGAGGTTTCCATACAGGTTGCCGACCTGCTCTTGCTTAGAATACCTTTTGTTCTGCTAATTAATAAAAAAGATTTACTATCAACAGCGCAATTAGCCAGTTATGAGCCGCTAAATCCGGTTTTTATTTCGGCTAAGAATGGAGCGGGCGTTGAAGAACTTAAAGAAGAATTACTCAACCAGGTAAGTTTGCGCAATATTAATGTAGATGATGTTATGGTTACCAATATTCGTCATGTGGAGGCTTTACGTAAAACACAAGAGGCCTTGGATAAGGTGTTGTATGGTATTGACAATCCTATTACTTCTGACTTCCTAGCGATAGACATTCGGCAGGCGTTATACCACTTAGGTTCTATTACAGGCCAAGTAAGTACGGACGATCTGCTGGAAAATATCTTTAGTAAGTTTTGTATCGGAAAATAGAATGCCTAAACAACCGTAAATATTCGTATGTAAATACCTTATAGAAACCTGTAAACGACCGTTTACGGGTTTTCCTGTTTACGGTAGCTCCTTGTTTGTTTACGGTTTTTTCGGTTACATTTGTTACTCATTTGTTACTCAAAACATGAGTTTCAATGGCATTTTAAAACAGGGAAAATAACTGGCCTTATTTAACCTTAAATAACCTAGTTAGACCCTATTTTGCTTTAACGTACCTAATTTTTGTTGCTTATGTCTTCCAATTTTATTGTAAACAGAGTCTGTGAATATTGTGGCAGAGAATTCGAGGCAAGAACAACCGTAACGCGGTTCTGTAGCAGAAGCTGTAATAAGCGGGCTAACACGGCTGCAAGGCGGGGTCAAAAAATACAAGCTGTAAAGCGCGAGGTTTCGAATGCTAAAGGGAAATCAATGGATGACCTGAAGAACAAGCCTTTTCTAAACGTCAGCGAAGTTGCCGTGCTGCTGGGATGTTGCAGACAGGCGGTTAATGATATGATAAACAGTGGAAGGCTATCGGCAACAAACCTTGGCATTAGGAAGACCAGAGTCAGGAGGGAAGATCTGGATGCACTTTTCGCTGATCCCGAAGTTATCATTTCGCCCTGGCAGCTTCAGCAGGAAAGAGATATTGTAAAGCCCATGAAAAGGAGTGAATGTTATACCGTCACGGAGATTCTGTTGAAATATAATGTATCTCCGCAGGTATTGACAAGAATGCTTCAAGAACATGATATACGTAAAGAGCAGGATGGCCAGAATGTACTGATACCAAAAGGGGCAATAGACACGCTGTTTGATGGATTTCAGACAAAAGAATCCGAGCAAAAAGAGAATGAAGTACTCCTACCGCTCGATCCCAAAGAATGCTATACAATCGCCGAGGCAGGAAGGGTACTGGACCTAGCACCTAGCGGCGTCTATTATGGTATACTGAACCGGGGCATACGTAAGGAACGGATCGGACAATCTGTTTACGTGCCAAAAAAAGAAGTCGATCAATGGGCGTCGGAGCAGTTATCTAAGCATAGTAACGTCGACACATTATCCATTCAAGAACTAGCCACGTTATTGGGCAGATCGCAAACAAATGTTCGGGAAATTTTGAAAAAGCATAATATTAAAAAATATATAGCTAAAGGTGGAAAAACCTTTGTACTTAAGCAGGAAGTTGATTTTTTAATATCAATATATAAGAATTATTAGTTGAGAATACCGAATTTTTAGAGAAAGAAAAGGAAACAAAAATAAGTAGGTTAAAAAGTAAACAAGCTCGCTATGGAAAAATAATTTGTCTATTATTGTCCAGTGTGGGTGAGCAAGGGGGGTATTATGAAGGTAACCTTAAGAAAAAAATCGATCAGTAAAGGTCGCTTGTCCTTATATCTGGATATATATCCTCCGGTAACTCATCCAGTTTCGGGCAAGGTGAGCCGGTATCAGTTTCTTGAGCTTTTCATATATAAAAGGCCTGCTTCCGATCTTGAAAGGAACCACAATAGGGAAACACTGGAACTTGCAAGTTACATTACTGCTAATACGCAGCTAAATGTACAGAACAAACGGTACGCATATGTCCCAAACTCCAAATTGGATGGTAATTTTATGGATCTTTTTGAAAACTTAAAGAACAAAAGAAAGGGTTCTAACTATGTGAATTGGGAAAACGCCATTCGATATTTTAAAGGATTCACCGGAGATTTTATATCCTTTCGACAGATAAATGAAACTCTTTGCGAAGAGTATGCCGATTATCTCAAATCTGCGCCGGCACTGGGAAAAAAACGTAAACCGATTGGGATAAATACCGCTGTTAGTTATTTTATCAAGTTTAAATTCACGTTAAAAGAGGCCTTTAAACAAAAATATCTATATGAGGACATCGCCAAATTTGTTGAAGGTATCAGCCCACAGGAAACGCATCGAGAGTTTCTGTTTCAGGATGAATTGCAGGTGTTGGCAGATACGCCATGTGAAGATGATATCAGAAGAGCATCTCTGGTATCAGCGCTTACTGGTCTAAGGTATTCTGATGTAGAAACCTTAATGTGGTCAGAAATCCGAGGTTCAGAAGGAGAATATTATATCCAGTTCCATCAAGAGAAAACCAGGGCGGCTGAAATGTTGCCTGTCTCGGATCTGGTTGTTTCGCTGTTTGGAGAACCAAGGGACTGGGACTCCCGTGTATTCCCAAAGTTGACTTATAGCAGGGTACGCTACGCGCTTACAAAATGGGTCAAGGCTGCGGGGATTAAAAAGCATATTTCGTTTCATTGTTTCCGTCATACATTTGCCACACTTCAGTTGGCGGCCGGAACAGATGTGTTTGTTGTCTCTAAAATGCTTGGTCACAGGCGTTTGGAAACCACATTAATCTATGTTAAGATTGTGGATAAACTAAAACGTGACGCTGCATTAAGGGTTCGTTTGGATATTTCCAAACTTCAAATTGATAAAGCAGCATAAGATTGATTTATCAAATTTAATTTTGATATAGTTATGGGAAGAGGAAATATGGATTTAGAGTATTTATTTAATGAATTGCCTGAGACCATTCAAGAACTACACAAAAAAGTTGATCTTCTGTTTGACCTTGTCGGAAAGCTGAACAAGTGTCACGATGATATTTCAGCCCCGATGGATGTCGACCAGGTTGCAGATTTTTTGAAATTGGCCGTTCGCACAATTTATGATAAAGTTTATAAGAGGCAACTTCCCGTTTATAAGAAAGGAAAGAACCTATATTTTTATAAGGAAGAGCTTTATGGCTATATAGCCTCTGGGAAATTGAAAACTCATGAGGAACTTAAGCGAGAAGCAGATATATATATGAAAGTCAAAAATTAAACTTCTCTTAAGCTAATATTTACAAACTTGGACGATTTATTCTTTGTATAAAATGCGAGCGGCCTCAAGTTATTTAGTAAACATTCGTTTATAGGCAGATTTATAATTCAGATTTTCCATCTGAGAATCTACATTGGTTGATCCATTGCTGATCAGATGATTTCTTGGCTATGCAGAAGATTCATTCATTATCTCGTCCTAGTGTTTGATGTTAATATATAAGCAGCTATTTATCTTTTTCTTATACGAAGGTAAGTATTTAATATAACCGCCATCATGAAGTTGCCTGAGTGCTCGATAATAGGTTATTGAACTTTGTATTTTAGCATCAGGCATCAATTCTTTGCTACCGATTGAAATGGGGTTGTCGAATCCGGTCTCTATCCACTTACGGAAAATTGCCATGTACAGAGCAATATGAACAGTACCCAAAAAGGGATCTTTTTTTGCAGCGATAAGAAAATTCAACAACACATCTCTTGATTTTTCCACAATAGTATCAGATTGATTTTCCCCTTGAACGGGACAGTTTAATTATCTTGCCGGCCTCATCATCCTTTTCAGGGACAGGCTTTGTCGTACGGACTGGTTTATTGGTTTTTTGGCGTATAAGATCCTCATTATCCAGATGTTTACCCCGCTGATTTTTTATGTAAAGCGCTCTTTTCTGGGGGTCTGTGCTTATAAAAAGATCAACGGACTTCCCTTCAAGCTGAATGGTAATCTTTTCTTCCCCACCCATCTTCAAAGTCTTCACTATACTGTCTTTTGTTTCCTCGGTAAAAGGTAATCTGCGCATCTGTTGCAGGAGATCAAAGCCATAAGACGGTGGGAATTCCTTTATCCTGAAATTTCCATTGTTATCTTTGTCGGTGAAATCAAGCTGCTTCCATACCGTTACTGAAGGACCCATTAATTCCACTTCTTCCATGGCGATTGCTTTTCCTTCTAGCAGTTTCCGGGCCTGTCGTGCGTGTACCCAACGACCATCTTCACCTCCAAAAGTTTGTTTGCGGATATGCGAAGGTTTCCTCTCATCATATAGGGAAGCACTGTAATCTTTTACTTTGTAATTTCCATTTGCTTCCCGGACAAAGTGGATGTCATAATCCATCCTTAAGTTGTCCGATACGTAATAAGAAACAGGCAAGTGAAAAATGTTTTTCCCGCGGTTCACTTCACGGTCGATCTTGCTGTCAAGCTCCTCAAACCCTATTTTCCTGACGGTTACTTTTAATTCGTTTAGATTCTCATTTATCTGCATTTTTAGTTTTTCAGATCTGCCGGGCGCTCTCAGGTATGACCATAGCCTACGGAAAAGCCTTTGCCACCTATTTGGATACAGTTTTCTTTCCGTTGCACTTTTTTCCGCATGCAATATTCGCAGGGTAAGTTGCTCTTCCCGGTTTTCACTTCTGCCATAAAGCAGGTTTAGTTCTTCCAGAAAGCGCAGCTTATCCACGAGAAACGGTCTGTTTCCCGCAAGGCTGCCGGGGAAGAGTTTTTCAAATCGCTCTTCCCTTGACTGCCATGCCAACAGGTCCCGTTCCACCCTGTTTATTGGTTCTTCCATCACTAAAAAATGAATTGATAGCTAAACTCCCTGAGCCTTTCGTTTTCTTTCTCTTTTCTGTTCCTGTTGCGGGGAGGGAGTATTTTCAGTTTCCTGACTCTGGGTCTGTGATTCCGCTTTTTTTTTACCGGCCGCTAGGTTATCCTCCAGTGAACCTTTTTGGGACAGGAGCATTGGCTTCTGGTTTTCATCATAGACATTTATTTTTTTGTACCGTGCGTCAACTTCAATATAACGCGAAACGTCCTTTCCTTCAGCGTCGACGAAAATCGCGGATTGCCGATTACCTTTTTTAAGGGAGCCTTCCAAAGTCGCCATTTCAGCCTCATTCTGTAAGGCCTTGATAGGATATTCCTTTAAAAGTTTTCCCAGATCGAACTCATTTTTACTGCCCAGTTTTTTGATTTTTCCGTTTCCGTACTGATCTTTATCCTGGAAGTCTATATACGACCATGCCTCATACTTTTCTTTTGCCTTTGTGGTATGTTCCTTACCAACCTGACGGCCCTCCATCATATTGACTCCTTCGCGGAAAGTATAAGTGTTGCCGAGTTCCACCCGAAACCGTTGTTTAAGTATTTCACCGTCTTCCTTCTGGACAGAAAGGTCGTAACTGTTGAAGAAATACCGGTCCTGTGTCTCCGACTTTCTGAAATTGAGTTCTGCAGAGAATGTTTTTCCGCCAAAGAATTCTTTCTGGTAATCGATTTTAAACTCTTTTTTACCTGAAATGATATTCTCTACGAGATCTCTTTCGGGGATATCACCAAATCCGCTGTACATCACCTGAGTTTTCAGGAATTCTAAATTTTCAATGTTCATGACTAAACTGTTTTATGGTTAAAGAATTGTTTGTTCTGGTAGCGGGCGCACCGCTTTTATCAGCTTACGGTTTTTGATTTTCAGTTCCGGATTTCTGCCTCCCCTAGATTCGAAGAGCTGGAAGACCAGATGTTTTTTGTTCGGAATGGTGAACTTCCGCAGGACAAGCACAAAGTTTTGCGAGGCTTGGCTAGAAATTTTGGTAGGCTCGGCGTAGCGGTAAACCGGTCGGATCTCGATCTCCTGCGTCGCGGTCCGCTTGGCGCGGTTATCATCCCGGATAAAAACTCTCAGTTGGTCGATATCAAAATCGATGTTTGAGTTGTTTCCTATATTTGCCTGGAAATAGAACAGATCTCCGGATGAATAAATCCCTGTTATAGAGAGGTTAATTCCAAACGCATCATCGGCCAGACCGGAAACGGTTTTTTTTCTTGGTGCAACAAATGCTGCTGTCTTTTCAAGAACGGAAGCGTTCAATCCATCGGATACTTCCATTAAGCTATCATCAGTTCCGTTTCCTTTATAGTTGACGTTCAAAGGATAGGGAGTAATGTTAAAGCTAACTAGATAAGAGTAAAGTTTACCATCTGCCGTAATAACTGTCAGGTTGGTTTCCTCAAAATCTACAGTCGCCGCTTTTATCTGTAGGACATTCTCGACTCCGGTAGCCTTTTGCGCCAGTACATTTGCGCTTCCGCGATCAACGCTGATGACAGGGTAGGGGTAGACCAGATTGGTAGTCTTGTTATCGGATATTTCTAGGTTCATGGACTCAATGCCGGTCTGGGCATGTGCCTGAAATGTGGATACAAGGAGGAATCCTGCTATCACACGCACTTTTATCTTTCTCATTTTGCAGGTAATTATTGTTTAACTTCTATTTATAGATATATCAATTATTCTTTTTGTTCAGTGTCCCTGAGTAAAACCATGTCGCCTGCTTTAAGGTCGACTTCTATCAGTTTCAGTTTTTTACTGAAGAGGCTTTTCGAACCTTCGATAGCGGCGCCCAATGCCTGTGTTTCCAGTGACGTGCCAATACCGGTCATCCCCAATCCCTGAATCGCCCGTTCTCCCGACTGTCGGGATACATCCCGTGAGATTGCTCCATGGATATGGATGCCGTTCATACCATCGGATCCAAAAACTTCAAGGTTCACTGGGAAAATAGAATTTCCATAAGTGATGCTCTTTATCGTACAGTTCAGACGTTCACCGCTTAGTGCGGCTGTTCCGAACACAAAAGTGTTTTTGGGAATCAGCATGCCATTGATCACCGTTTCGTCAACCAAACGGAATTTGACCGTAGAACCGCTTACAACGGTCTGATCTTCATGGACCACGGCACGGATCGCATTTTGTTCCCCGGGTTTTCCCTGATCTGACGCCAGCGAATAAAAGCCGCTATGGCTTTTAAATTTATGTGCCACTGAATCCGGTATTTTCCCGTTGTCTTCTTCCAATAAGGTGATGTAACGAGCCTGCTCAACAGCCAGAACAGGATATATCTTTCCGCGATTCTGAGCGGATTTTTCGATAAGTCGTTGCTGAACTCGTTCCGGATGCTGAATGTCAAGGATGGTTTCCATCATATTGTTCAGTTCTCCCATTTCCGGATCTTCTGTGCTACCGTCAGTTTGCATTTTCTCCAACAGATTCTCCAAGCGGTCCACGTCCCGGGTTTCCAAAGACGACTCCTTGACAGATGGAAAGGAGGGGACAGGTTTTGGATCAGGCTCATTGAGTGAGAGGTCCAGTTCAGCCAGTTTATCATAAATCTTCTTTTCGCTGGTATTGGCACCTGCACCGGTCTGATATGGATGACCAATAGGAGAACGGTAATAGCCGGTTCCTCCGGACATTACTTCATCCGTGTCAATACGCTGTTGAAAATAAGGATCACGCCGTTGCTGTTGGTTCAGCTTAGCCGAATCCGCTTCGGCCTGTTGGTAATAACTGAATTTGTCAAGCTGCTTTTCTTTGAGCTTGGCAGCGGGAAGTTCCGGGTTCAGCCCGTTTGTAACAGATGCTCGCGCAGCAATGGCATCGGGAGCACTACCTCCGCCAAGCACCCAGAAGATCAGGGTGATGAAAGGTAATACCAGAACGGGAAACGCTACCATAAAGCGGCGTTTCCTTAAAAAGCTGTTGTTATCTCGATTTTCCATGAAATGTTTAATTTACATCGTTATGTTTATGTTGATAGATAAGTTGTCTTGCACTGTCGATCAGTCCCGGGCGTTCATGCAGGATACGGTTCTTTTCCAGCATCCCTTTGGGTGTATTGCTTAGAGTGTCAAACCATAACAGAAAATCTTCGGTACGCTGGATGATGGATGAATCAGTTGATTTATTTTTTTTGACCAATGGAGGGAGATGCCTAATAGTTTGCCGTTTGCCCAAAATGCCCTGTAAAGAACTCCGAGTTGGATCTTTCAGTATAAGCCGGATATTCCAGCATATGGCCCCAATAAAAAAAAATATGATCATTACTTTCTGCATATGGGTCGAGAGTGTTCCAAAAGTCCTCCCCATAAAATATGCCCACTTAACCTGTAATCCTACTAACCGGCTAGCGATTTTCCTTGCTATTTTTTCCTCTTGCCCGCTCATTGTATTACGCTCCATTTCGCTCTTCATAATCTACCGCTGTTTTACACTGATGTCCCTATTTTCCCGGATTATCCAATTTTCGATCAGAAAACCATGAGGATTCAGATCCGACCTTTTCATCTCCCTTAACCGGCCTTCGGTTATCAGGCTTCTTAGAGCAACGCTTGTCGGACGGGTAATCTCTAAGGCGGCAAAGCACCGAAATGTATAGGGGTAGCCATCACTGTTTATGTAAATACTGTCAATTGTAATTCTTTGGGTAACATTGCCTGAAATGATATTGGTATAAAAGCCACTTTCTTTCAGATTTTCATATTCCCTTTTTGCCGAAGCATCCGCCAGATAAAGGGCTTTTGCAATACGGGCCTGTATCAACTTGTCGTCAGGTTCAAGCCAGAAGAAGTATTCATGAAAAGTTCGAATATGATCGCGGATCTCAGCAGGCAGGTTTTCCTTTCGGTCGGTTGTTACCGCCTCCACAACTTTCCCGGTCGGTAGGATCAGTACGGTTTCTTTCTTTTGACTTTCCACGCTTATGCTCCTATAGACCGTGAAGCACGCGATCATACCGGAGCAACAAGTTGCCACAAAACAGAAAAGCCTGAACTGCCGGAACATGGTATCTATATTTTTTGCTTTAGTGAACATCATTTTACGTTTTATTTTTCCGAAAGTTTATCATGCATCCAGGCACCGGTTTTCCCGATACCCCTTCCGATAGAGCCCGTAATTCCTGCACCGTCATTTTTTCCTGATCTTCCTTCACCATAGTGACCTGCCGCATGCATTATATTACTGGCGCCCGATAACGCGCCTCCCCCAATGGCACCGGTAGTGTGCTTGGCCATGGAAGCGGAGCTGCTCATGAGGCTTGTAACTTTCTGCACCATGGCCCCTCCACCACCTGCATTTACAATGTACCCCGCTACTGAGGGAACAGTAAAATATCCTACGATAGCTATAATCAGGAATATCATATAAGCTGTGTCGGTACTGCTGAAAAAGGTATCCCCCGCATCCTTTATCTGCCTGATGTCCAGTTCAAGCATTTTCTGCTGTATGCGCCCTATGATCGCAGAGAAAATGTTGGCCACGGGTAGCCACAGGTACACGTTAATGAACCGGCTGAGCCAGGCAACAAGACTGTTCTGAAGCGAATCAAACACAGCCAGACCGAAAACCAGGGGTCCAAGGATGGAAAGTACGACCATGTTGAAGGTCCTTATGGTATCAATACAGAGTGAGGCGGCTAGGTAAAGCACCCTGAGCACTTCCGACATCCATTCCTTGATCGAATTCCTGAAATTGTACTGCGCCTTTGACATGGCAAAACGAATGTCGTTACCTATGGCGTCCAGCCAGCCCTCACCCGCAGAACCCTCTCCGTCATGGGTATATTTATACCACTTTTCCCGATCCCCCTGTCCTTCCATACCGACATACATTTCCCAGTATTTGCTGTCCTTTATCGCTGCCTCTTTGGCCTGTAACAACGCAGTTACCGCCTCATCTGAATTTTGTACCATTGCATTAGTTACCTTCACCGCCGGTTCCATCACGCCGGTTATGATACCGAGGACCGCAGGGAATTTCATGATGGCAAAACCCAGCACAAATGGGCGGAAAAGCGGGAAAAAATCGATGGCCTCCGCATTGGCGATATGTCGCCAAACCCGTACTGCAATGTACCAGAGCGCTGCAAAACCCGCAATAGCCTGACCAACCGATATCATATCCGAACATAACGGCATCATCTCTTGATACAGGTCCGAGAGAATTCCATGAAGACCACTTACCTCTCCTTCAAAGTCCTGTGCGAAAGTCAGGCAGGGAAGAAGGATCATGACTGCCGAGCAAACAAGTTTTTTTCCTGTCTTCATGGCCTATCTTTTTGTGCATTACCATAAACATCCCGGATACCCTGCACATCAATCTCCTCGCGATGGCGCTGCGCGGAAAGGATCGAGGTCCTGCCATTAAAATCGCGTAAAAAAGTGAGCTGGTCCCGGGTATCTGTATAGATTTCGTCAATCAGTGACAGCCGCTCTTCATCTGACATCCGAAGCTGTCCGGCGGTAATCACCATGGTGAGTTCATCAAGGTTTTTCAGACTCTCGCTGAACAGCTTGTCGTAAACCCTGCCCAGATAGGCAATTTCGTTAACATTGAAGGTTCCTGCGTTACTGAACCGGTTAAAGGCTGCTTTATATTCGCGGACAATTTTAAGCTGGTCACTAATTATCAGTCCTGTTTTCCGGTAGTTGCGTACAACCGGATTCACTTTTAGCAGGTTATCCAGAAAGATCTGATGAATGCTGAAATTACCTTCCGAAACGTCTTTCACCGCCTGGTAGCCAGAACTGACCAGTCGCCATCCATCTTCCATATTCCGAAGGATACCGTTGAGCGCCTCCAGTTTGGTTACATTCAACAGCAGTTGTGTTATTTCCTGGCTCTGCCCCTTAGCATTGGAAACGAGAGCCGTTATTGCCAGGGTTATGCATACCATAATTTTATACCTTCCCATCTTACCTCCTTATTTATTGTTTTCGTATAACTTTTCCATTTTCTTTACCGATCTCAGCTCGTTTGCCCGTCCTGTGGCCAAAAGGCCCGTTTCACCTGAAAAATAGTTGGCAAACTGTTTATTCTCCTGCATGCTCAGGTACAGGTCGTCCAACCGTTTAAGCCGCTCTTCATCCGACATGCTCAGTCTGCTGGCAGAACTGAGGTCTGCCAGTTCATCGACCAATCCAGCGCAATCTTCCAGCAGCTTTGCAAAAACCGAGGATACATAGCTCATTTCCTGCTCATTAAATACACCTGATTCTTTGATATTCCCAAGGCACTTTTTGTGTATTTTGAGGATTTCGACCTGCATGGATAGGATTTCCGTTATCCGGGCATAATCCCTTATTTTCGGATTGAGCCCCAGAAGCCGGTTGAATACATCGTTGTGGAGATCAAATTCCCCATGGCGTATGTCCCAGAAGGTAGTCAGCCCATTGCGGGCTATTTCATACCCCTTTGCAAGCACCCCCTTGTATGCTTCAAAGGCTGCAATCTGCTGTATCAGGTATTTTTTTTGTGTTTTCTTCTGAGAAAACCATTCGGAGAAGGTCTGGGCATTGAGCGAAATGGAGAATAGCCCCAGAATTGCAGCTAATATTATGAATTTGCTGTACATGGTGTTAAATTTTTTTCGTCCTACCTAGCTTTTTGTGCTTTTTCAAAACCATATTCATGGCCTGACCGCTGTCGGGTATCTTGTAGTTGCCCTGGATATTTTCTATCTTTTCCTCCTTTCCTGTACAGCCATAAATATTTTCCGTTCTTATGGTCATCTCTCTTATCTGAAAACCTTGTAACCTCGCGTAATCGACTTTCATATTTAGAAGAACAGAGGAATATTCCGGATCTCCGCTCCATCGCAGGTAGGTTGAAAAAGATAATCCTTTATCCGTGCTAGGCTCGTTCCCTGAAATAATATCATAGATATAATCCATGATACTCTCCCGGAACCTTCCGGGATAGCTGCTATTAGTCCGGAAATAACCGTCGTATCCTTTTGATTTTAAAAAACAGTCAAAGCCATCTATATTTTCCAGCAGTCTTTCTAGGTCATTTTTCATCGTTCCTCCTTCCCCTCCGCAATTCCGTAAAGTTGTTTTACAAGGTCGAGATCCCCTTTTTCGCGCGCCCGTTGAAAGCTCAATAGCGTGTTCTCGCGGTTGAACCGCCGGAGGTCCGATAAGTTCGCCTCCATCTGTTTCTCTGCGGCATTAATCGTTTCCAGTCTTTTGGCATCGCTCATCTGTGTGCTGAAAGCCTGTATCACCAACTCGATCTGATTGAGGTTTTTAACACTCTGGTCCAGCATGCCACTATATACTTCCTGCATAAAATCAAGCTCATCCGGATTGAAATGATCATCCTGCCGGAACAGGTTCCAGGCCCTTTGGTATTCATTGACCATATCAATCTGCATCTGCATGATATCCCGCACGCGGCCGTAATAACTGATCGCTGTCTTCACTTTCCACATTTCGTCAAAATAGCCTGCATACAGGGTACGCTGTCGTTCTGCCCAGCCGGTGATCTCGTCCAGTTTTAGTTTGGACAAGGTATTTTCAATCGTCTTCTGTGCGTTCTGTAACCAAATGATTTTGTTCTGTTCACGCTGGATCTTAAGGTCGACAGCTTTGATCACGCGTTTTACCCCGGCCTGTATTACCGCCAGAATAGCTGCTGGAACTGCTGCGCCGGTGTTTCGCGGAAAGAGAACAAGGATGCATAAAGCCATTCCCATAAAAAATTTTCTGATTAAGCGCATCACAACTCCTTTCTTTTGCTGTCCTCTACCAATTGTTTTATACCTTCCTCCATACTTCCATACTTTTGGGCGTATTCGATCACTTTCACCCGTTCCTTTCCTTCGGTGGTAAAAGCATAATATTCTTCCGGGCAAAGCTCATTTCGTAAGACCTTCATCACCTGACCGCCGAGATCTACAAATATTTCCCGATCATCCCGATTGACGGAAAGGAGCTGCGTTCTGCCTTTTTCGGAAAGCCCAAGTGTCTCCTGGAGCTTTTCGAACTTGTTCATGAACTTGCGCATGTCGAGCAGGATCTTGATGTCGGCATTATTGATGATCGCATCCCTGATGATCTCCGAGTTGATCAGATCATCCAGTTCCTGGGTCACCACGAGCGGAATGCCATTGAACTTACGGATGGTCTTAAAGGCATATTTCAGGAATTCGGCCATGCCGGATTTGGCAATGGCTTTCCAAGCCTCATCCACTGTAAGCACCTTGAGCACTCCAGGGAGTTTGCGCATTTTGGAAATGAATAGCTCAACAACCGTGAGCGTTACGACTGGAAAAATCGTGGGATGATCCTTGATATTGTCCAGTTCTAGCACAATGAACGGTTGGTCAAGTAGATCGAGATTTTCCGTGGCATTCAGCAAAAAATCGAATTCTCCACCCTTGTAGTAGGGTTGCAGGACATAAAGGAAGTTATCGATATCAAATCGGGTTTCTTTGACCCTGCTCTCTTCCAGCGTCCGGCGATAATTATCCCGCAGGTATTCGTAAAATGTGTCAAAGCAGGGGAAGATATCCCTGTCAGATTCCAGATGTCGGTAATAACCGCTGATGGCATTGGATAGCGCAACATATTCGGAACGGTTGAAACTTTCGTTTTCTTCTTTCCATAGGGATACCAATAGTGCCTTGAGGCTTTCTTTTTTTTCCGTGTCCAATACCTGTCCGGCAGAAATATGGAACGGATTGAAACGGATCGGATTCTCTTCCGTATAAGTGAAGTAGTAGCCACCAAGCATTTCGCACAGCGCGCGGTAACTCCCGCCGATATCGACCACCACGCAATGTGCTCCCTGATTGTATAACGAATGCAGGATATGGTTGGTCGTCATGCTTTTTCCACCCCCGCTTGATCCGCATATGAGCGTTCCCATGTTGGACGTAATTCCCTGTTTTCTAGGTGCGATGAAAAAATCGGTAAAAACAGGCCGGGAGGTCAGCCGGTCACAGAAGCGGATACCCGCACCGGATGGATCGCTCCGGTAATTGGTGTCTACATTGAGAAAACATGCCGATTGTTCGGCGAATGTATCGAAGCATTCATTTAGAGGAAGATCAGCTGCATTGCCCGGAATACCCGACCAGAACAGTTGCGGGACTCCGATAGTTTCCAGTTTGGTGGATGCATCAATGCGGGACATAGCGGTGGTCACCCGGTTACGCAGGTCTTTCAGCTTTTCCCTGTCTTCGTCCCATACGATCACATTGAAATGGGATTTTACGGGTAACCTTTGCTGTCCGATCGCTTCATTCAGGAACGCATTGGTCGCCTCCCATGCAATGGCATTCTCGCGGGAATAAGCTGCAAGTGACTGCAGTCTCAACCGTTTTTTTTCCAGCTTTACAATTGTTTTTTGGGGATCTTCAATCACAATGAATTGGTTATAAACATGGTTGCAGGGCAGAAGAAGGCCAAGAGAGGAGGCAAAGCCCACGCTGAAGCTGCTTCTGTCCGTACTGAAACCATCATAAGTAATCCGGCTACCACATAAGCTCGGCAGATCTACAGCATCCGATAGGGTATAGAGTTCTACATGTTGATTTCCTATTGAAAATCCTTCCCCGTCGAATTGGATATCTTTCAGCAAAGGGCTGTCTTGTTTTTCCGATAAATAACAGTAACGTTCAATGATGCCTGTCTTTTTCCCGCTGCTGAGCAGATCATTATCCGTTAGACGATGCATCGAGGCCAGGCCGGAATCATTGATGATCTGCCTGAACTGCTCGCAACTGGCCGAAAACTCCTGTAACATCCTATTGTTCATCAACTGCTCGGGAACTATACCCGGCCCGATTAGATGGGACAGCATAGAGGAACCGGGTTTCCGTCCTTCTGGTTTTTTGGTAATGAACAGATAGGCGGTGTGATCAAAATATTTTCTTCCATGGAAATGACGCGCTGCAGCGCTGGTCAGAAAACTTTTGTTTTTATCGGGATAGCTGAACGATTTTTCAACAACCCAGTCCTGTTTGTGCATTACACAGTGCTTTGGAAGCACCTTTATGGCCTTGATCCAGGATTGATGGAAAGCCTCATAATCTTCTCCTACCAAGGTAAACAGTTCAGGCAGTTCCATTCGGTACCCAATAGTAATATCTCCTTTTTTGGAGGTGATACAGTTGTGCTCAACATCCATGATGGGCAATACTTCTTCTAAACACTTTTCCATCTTCACCATTACCTTTTATTTAATTCTTGTCAGCTATAGCCGCTGTCCTTTTCTTTTTATAGGCTTTTGTTCCTTAGCTCCTATCTCCTTTTCTATCTGGTTCCTGCGCACAATCTCCGGCAAGGCAGTATCTTTCAATTGCGTTACTTGGGCAATATGCCGCATCTGTAAGGGGTATTTTCGCATAAAATAGAGATCGTCCATTCCCAATCCCCTTGCTACCCCCAAAGGATCAAGCTGTATTTCATTTGGAAGGGTAATCAGGACCAGGTTTTCCGGCAATGTGGTCGGTGTTGCCGGTAGATAGACCCTGTG
>Ga0182736_1001004_pt1 | contig 32395 bp, 35 predicted proteins | sample eDN5th30CKraftBY_FD_128882 | JGI IMG/M metagenome (GOLD analysis project Ga0182736, IMG submission 128882) | Enriched backyard soil microbial communities from Emeryville, California, USA - eDNA 5th pass 30_C Kraft BY (version 2) (version 2) | ecosystem: Environmental > Terrestrial > Soil >...
CTACGGCGGCCTCAACGGCGCCATTCCGGGCGTGTCCCCCGGCGATCCCGGCGTGCCGGGCGGCCCCGTTCCGCCGCCGGCGCCTGCCGCCCCCGCCGCGCGGGCGGCCCCCGCCGCCGCCGCCGCCGATGGCGATGAGGACGAGGAAGCCGCCGCGGCTGCTGCGGCCGCCGCCGAGGCGGAAGCCGAGAGCGAAGACGAATTCGACGACGGCGCCGGTCCGTCCGTCTCGGCCATGGAAGCCGAGCTGCGCGACGGGGTGATGGCCACCCTCGACGCCATCGCCACCGAGTTCGAATCCTTCCGCAAGCTGCAGGAGCGTCTGGTCGCCAGCCGCCTGCGCGGCGAGGACCTGTCTGAGGCCGACCGCAAGGCCTACCAGACCGCCACCGCCGTCATCACCCAGCACCTGAAGACGCTGAAGCTCAACAACAACCGCATCGAGGCGCTGGTCGAGCAGCTCTACGCCATCAACAAGCGGCTGATGGGCCTCGAAGGCCGCCTGCTGCGCCTCGCCGACTCCTATGGCATCTCGCGCCCCGAGTTCCTCAAGGCCTACCTCGGCTCCGAACTGCATCCGCAGTGGGGCGAGCGGATGAAGACGCAAGGGGTGCGCTGGACCAAGTTCGTCGACAACGACGCGGGTCAGGTCTCCGACATCCGCAGCGATATCGCCGCCCTGGCCACCGAGACCGGCGTGCCGATCGACGACTACCGCCGCATCGTCCAGACCGTGCAGAAGGGCGAGCGCGAGGCCCGTCAGGCCAAGAAGGAAATGGTCGAGGCCAACCTGCGCCTCGTGATCTCCATCGCCAAGAAGTACACCAACCGCGGCCTGCAGTTCCTGGACCTGATCCAGGAGGGCAACATCGGCCTGATGAAGGCCGTCGATAAGTTCGAGTACCGTCGCGGCTACAAGTTCTCCACCTACGCCACCTGGTGGATCCGGCAGGCCATCACCCGCTCGATCGCCGACCAGGCGCGGACCATCCGTATCCCGGTGCACATGATCGAGACGATCAACAAGATCGTCCGCACCGGCCGCCAGATGCTGCACGAGATCGGCCGCGAGCCGACCCCGGAAGAGCTGGCCGAAAAGCTGGCCATGCCGCTCGAAAAAGTGCGCAAGGTGCTGAAGATCGCCAAGGAGCCGATCAGCCTCGAAACCCCCATCGGGGACGAGGAAGACAGCCACCTCGGCGACTTCATCGAGGACAAGAACGCGGTCCTGCCGATCGACGCGGCCATCCAGTCCAACCTGCGGGAAACCACCACCCGCGTGCTGGCCTCGCTGACCCCGCGCGAAGAGCGGGTGCTGCGCATGCGCTTCGGTATCGGCATGAACACCGACCACACCCTCGAAGAGGTCGGCCAGCAGTTCAGCGTGACCCGCGAACGTATCCGCCAGATCGAAGCCAAAGCCCTGCGCAAGCTCAAGCACCCGAGCCGCAGCCGGAAACTGCGCAGCTTCCTGGACAGCTAGGAATATCTTTCGCCGTTTCCCTCGGGCTTGACCCGAGGGTTCAGAAACGCCGAGGGCGCAGGGCTAGCCTTGCGCCTTTTCGCGTGTCTGGATGATCGGGTCAGGCCCGAGCAAGACGGTGGAAAGGTGGCTGGTGTGACTTGGGCCGGCAGTTCTGCCGCGGTAGAGTCGAGTCGGAGCCCTCCGACATGAACGCCCACACCGCGCCCCCAAAGCTGGCAGCCCATCCCGAGCGGCAGTATCTCGATCTGCTGGCCGATCTCCTGGCCAACGGCGTGCGCCGGGGCGACCGCACGGGGACCGGCACCCTCGGCCTGTTCGGGCGGCAGATCCGGTTTGACCTCGCCGCCGGCTTTCCGATGCTGACCACCAAGAAGCTGCACTTCCGCTCGGTGGCCATCGAGCTCCTCTGGTTCCTGCGCGGCGACACCAATGTGCGCTGGCTGCAGGAGCGGGGCGTCAGCATCTGGGACGAATGGGCAGACGCGGACGGCGAGCTCGGCCCCGTCTATGGCAAGCAGTGGCGGTCCTGGGCCGCGCCGGACGGCCGCGTCATCGACCAGATGGCCAAGGTGGTCGAGGGCCTGAAGACCAACCCCGAGAGCCGCCGCCACATCGTCACCGCCTGGAACCCGGCCGAGGTGGACGAGATGGCCCTGCCGCCCTGCCACTGCCTGTTCCAGTTCTTCGTCGCCGAGGGAAAGCTGTCCTGCCAGCTCTACCAGCGCTCCGCCGACGCCTTCCTTGGCGTGCCGTTCAACATCGCCTCCTACGCCCTCTTGACCCTGATGGTGGCCAAGGTCACGGGGCTGCAGCCCGGCGAGTTCGTGCACAGCTTCGGCGACCTGCACCTCTACGCAAACCACGTGGAGCAGGCTGAGCTTCAACTCGCCCGCGAGCCTTTCCCCTTCCCGACCCTGCAACTCGCCGGCAAGTCCGACCTTTTCGACTTCGCGTTCGAGGACTTCGCCCTGACGGACTATCAGGCCCATCCCAACATCAAGGCGCCGATCGCTGTATGACCCTGCCTCTGATCACCGTCGGTCCCGTCGCCCGCGCCCGTAACGGGGTGATTGGCAAGGATGGGGGCCTGCCCTGGCGGCTCAGCTCCGATCTTAAGCTGTTTCGGGCTCTGACGATGGGCAAGCCCGTCATCATGGGCCGCAAGACCTGGGACTCCCTGCCGATCAAGCCGCTGCCGGGGCGGCTCAACATCGTCCTGTCCCGCGACGGCAGCTTCGATCCCGAACGCGCCCTCGTCTGCGAACAGTTCGAGGAATCCGTCGGCATCGCCCGCGAACAGGCCGCCGAGGACGCTGAGGACGAGGTCTGCGTGATCGGCGGCGCGGCCCTGTTCGAACTCGCCCTGCCCCGGGCGAAGCGCATCTACCTCACCGAGGTGGACGCCGAGGTGGAGGGCGACGTCTATTTCCCCGCCTTCGACGAGGCCGACTGGACAGAGGTGAAGCGCGAGCAGCACTTCCGCGGCGAGAAGGACGACTACGATTTCACCTTCCGGGTGCTGGAACGGAAGGCCAAGGGATGAAGACGCGCAAGCTCGGCCGCACCGGCCCGACCGTCTCCGCCCTCAGCCTCGGGGCCATGGGTCTGTCGGACGCCTACGGCAAGGCGGACGAGGCGGAGAGCCTTCGTGTGCTGCAGGCGGCCGTCGACGCCGGGATCACCATGGTCGACACCGGCGACTTCTACGGCACGGGCCACAACGAGATGCTGGTCGGCCAGGCGCTGCAGGGGCGGCGGGACAAGGTCACCCTCGCGGTCAAGTTCGGCGCCCAGCGCGATCCGTCGGGGGCCATCATCGGCTATGACGCCAGCCCCAGGGCGGTGAAGGCGGCGCTGGCCTATTCGCTCAAGCGGCTGCGCACCGACTACATCGACATCTACATGCCCGCCCGGGTCGACCCGGCGGTCCCTATCGAGGACACGGTGGGCGCCATCGCCGACTGCGTGAAGGCCGGCTGGGTGCGCCACCTCGGCCTGTCGGAGGCGTCGGCCGCCACCGTCCGCAAGGTCGCCGCCATTCACCCGGTCGCGGCGTTGCAGATCGAATATTCGGTGATCGAGCGGGCCCCCGCCGAGGCCGTGCTGCCGACCTTGCGCGAGCTTGGCGTCGGCATGACCTGCTACGGCGTGCTGTCGCGCGGCCTGCTGAAGGAGAACGTCGCGGTGCGGCCGGGAGACTTGCGCTCCCATATGCCGCGGTTCTCGGGCGAAAACCTCGACGCCAACCGCCGGATCGTCGCCGCCTTGGCGGAGATCGCCGCCGACAAGGGCGTGGACGTGCCCCAGCTCTGCATCGCCTGGGCGCTGCATCGGGGCGACGACATCGTGCCGCTGATCGGCGCGCGGACCCAAGCGCAGCTTGCGAGCGCGCTGAAGGCGCTCGACGTCACCCTGACCGCCGAAGATCAGGCCCGCATCGCTGCGGCGGTCCCCGAAGGCGCTGTGGCTGGCACGCGTTACCCTGCGCCGGCTATGGCCCAGCTCAACGGCTGATCGCGCCGGCCCTTTCAAGAACCCTCGTCATCCCAGGTGCAAGGCCCGGGATGACGGAGAATTTGAGCCTCAATCCTCGAACACGATCTTCGGCGCGGGCTTGCTCGCGTCGGGGGCAGTGAAGGTCGCGGCGATCTGGGCCGCCGCCGCCAGGAAGGCCTGGGCGGCGGGGCGTTCCGGCTGCGTCGCCACAAGCGGTCGGCCGTCGTCGCAGGACTGGCGCAGGGCCACGTCGATGGGGATTTCGCCGAGGAAGGGCACCTGCAGCGCCTCGGCCACCGCCTTGGCGCCGCCGCGGCCGAAGATCTCGATGGGCGGGCCGCCGGCCGGATCGGGGAAGTAGGCCATGTTCTCGATCACCCCCAGGATGGGGATGGCGGTCTTCTCGAACATCGCCGCGCCGCGCCGCACGTCGATCAGCGCCACCTCCTGAGGGGTGGAGACCAGCACCGCCCCGTCGAGGGCGACCTTCTGAACCAGCGTCAGCTGGATGTCGCCGGTGCCGGGGGGCATGTCCACCACCAGCACGTCCAGCGGCTCCTCGGGCGAGCCCCAGGTCACGTCGTTGAGGAACTGGGTCAGGGCGGAGGTGGCCATGGGCCCGCGCCACACCATCGGCGCCCCCTCGTCGACGATGAAGCCGATGGACATCAGCTTCACCCCCCAGGCCTCCAGGGGGATCAACTTACGGTCCGGCCCGACGCCGGGATCGCCGTCGACCCCGAACATCCGCGGCGCCGAGGGGCCATAGACGTCGGCGTCCAGCATGCCGGTGCGATAGCCCAGGGCCGCGAAGGCGCAGGCGAGGTTCACCGAGGCGGTGGACTTGCCCACCCCGCCCTTGGCCGACGACACGGCCACCACATGCTTGACGTTGGCGGGCTTCATCGCGCCGGTGGGCCGGTTCGGGACCATCTGGTTCTGGGCCTCGGCGGAGAGGCTGGCGCCTTTTCGCACGCGCACGGTTCCGGCGAAGGGCGGCGGTTCCGCGGGGCGCGGTTCGCCCCGGCTGGACGCCGCGGAGGCGGTCAGCACCACCTGCGCCCGCTCGACCCCCGGCAGGGACTTCAGCGCCGCCTCGGCGGCGGCGCGCACCGGTTCATAGAGGGCGGCGGCGGCAGGATCGACTTCGATCATGAAGCCGGCGCGGCCCGGACCGAGGGCCAGACCCTGCACCAGGCCGGCGGCGACCAGCCCTAATCCGGTCTTGGGATCCTTCACCCGATCGAGGGCGGCGAGGGCCGAACTGCGGTCGGGGGCCTGCGGAGCCGAGGTGGTCAATGCGACGTTTCCTTGCACTAAACTCAAGCTGGCCACATATCCGGGTGGACGTTCCGGTTTACAAGACCGGGTACGCCCCTGGCGAAGGAACTCTATGCCCTGGAACGACAACTCCAAGCCCGGCCCGTGGGGCTCCCGTCCCGGGAGCGGCGGACCTGAGGACAAGAACGGCAAGGGCGGTGAGGATCCGCGCGGCGACGGAGACAGGCGTCCCGGCCGCGGCGATGACGCCGATGGGCGCCGGGGACCGTGGGGTTCCGGGCCGCCGCCGTCCGGCGGCGGGCGTGGGCCCGGCGGTCCGCGCCGGCCGTCCAGCCCCCAGGGGCCTGATCTCGAGGAATTGCTGCGCCAGCTGAAGGTCCGCTTCTCGCGCATGTTCGGCGGCGGTTCGCGCGGCGGCCTGCCCCCCGGCGCCATCGTGGCTGCGGGCGGCGTCGCCTTCGCCCTGTGGGCCGTGAGCGGCCTCTACATCGTCCAGCCGGACGAAGAGGCGGTGGTCACCCGCTTCGGCGCCTATGTCCGTTCCGAAGGCCCCGGCCTGCGCTATCGCCTGCCCGCCCCCATCGAGCGGGCCGAGAAGGTGTCGATCACCAACCTGAACCGCCTGGACGTCGGCGGCGCCACGGGGGCCGAGGCGCCCGAGGAAAGCCTGATGCTCACGGGCGACGAGAATATCGTCGACTTGAATTTCTCGGTGCAGTGGCGAGTGCAGGACGCCTCCCGCTTCCTGTTCCGCCTGTCCGATCCCGACACCGTGGTGAAGATGGTGGCCGAAAGCGCCGTGCGCGAAGTGATCGGCAAGACCCCGCTGCAGGCCATCCTGACCACCGGCCGCGGCCAGGTGCAGGCCCAGGCCGCCGAGCTGATGCAGCGCATCCTCGACCAGTACGGCGCCGGGGTGTCGGTGGTGGAAGTGCAGATCCGCACCGCCAACCCGCCCCCCGAAGTGATCGCCGCCTTCCGCGAAGTGGCCAACGCCGGCCAGGACGCCGAGGCCGCCATCAACGAGGCCAACACCTATCGCAACCGCGTGATCAATGAGGCCAAGGGGGACGCCGCGCGTATCACCCAGTCGGCCGAGGCCTATCGCGAGCAGGCCATCCGTGAAGCCGAGGGTGAGGCGTCGCGCTTCGCCCAGGTCGAGGCCGAATACAAGCGCGCCCCGGCGGTCACCCGCCAGCGCCTGTATCTCGAAACCATGGAGCGGGTGCTCCGCAACTCCAACAAGGTGGTGGTCGACGGCAAGGGGGGCACCGCGCCCATCGTGCTTCCGGCTGACCTCATCCGGCCGCGCCCGGCCGCCCCCGTGGTGGTCCAGGCGCCCGCCGCTCCGGCTCAGGCCGCCGCGCAGGGAGCCGCCCAATGACCCAATCCCGTCTGATCGCCTGGGCGGTCGCCGCCTTCGTCATCCTCGTGGTGGCGGTGAACACCCTCTATGTCGTCGACCAGCGCAAGCAGGCCGTGGTCCTGCGCTTCGGCGACCCGGTGCGCGTGGTCAACGCCTTCCGCGACAACGACCCGGGCCTCAAGCTGAAGGCGCCCTTCCTCGAGAACGTCATCCTGCTCGACAAGCGCAACCTGCCGCTGGAAGCCGACAAGGAAGAGATCATCTCCGCCAACCAGGAGCGGTTGGTGGTGGACGCCTTCCTGCGCTACCGCATCTCCGACCCGCTGCAGTTCTACCGCACCCTGCGGGACGAGCGGACCGCGGCGGACCGGCTGGAGCGGCTGGTGAACTCGTCCCTGCGCCAGGTGCTGGGCAATGTGTCGTCCAACGACATCATCGCCGGCCAGCGCGCCGCCCTGATGCAGAAGACCAAGGCCGACGTCACCGCCCGCGCCCGTCAGGCGCGGCTGGGGATCGAGGTGATCGACGTGCGCATCAAGCGGGCGGATCTGCCGGCGGCCAACCAGCAGGCGGTGTTCCGCCGCATGCAGACCGCCCGCCAGCAGGAGGCGGCGCAGATCCGCGCCGTCGGCGAGCAGCAGAAGCGCGAGATCATCGCCGGCGCCGACCGGGAAGTGACCGTGACCCTGGCCACCGCCACCCAGACCGCCGAGAAGGTCCGCGGGGAGGGCGACGCCAAGCGGGCCGCCCTGTTCGCCGGCTCTTATGGCCGCGACCCCAGCTTCGCCGCCTTCTGGCGGTCGATGCGGGCCTATGACGTGTCGCTGGGTCAAGGCGACACCACCATGGTGCTGAGCCCCGAGTCCGACTTCTTCAAATACTTCGAGAAGGGGCCGACCGGCGGCGGTCGCTAAACCGCCTTCAGGCGCCGTTAACCCTTCGCATCAACCTTCGTCTGGCTTCCGGCGAGGGTTGATGCGCAGCGCGACTGTTTCGATGACCGATCTGGCGAGGCCCTGCGTCGTCTGCGGCGGCGGGGAGGGGCCGGAGGTGTTCGGCTCCTGCCTCGACATCTGTGGCCTGGGCGAGGTCGCCTTCGCCATCCGCTGCTGCGCCGATTGCGGCATGGTCCAGCAGGACCCGGCCGTGACGCCCGAAACCCTGGCGCGCCAGTACAGCCTCTTTTCCAACTACACCCAGTTCGGCGGCGGGGAGCCGCCCCTGTGGCCGAGCACGGCGCGCATGTTGGCGCTGGCGGGCCGGCTGCCTCCAGGCCGCGTCTACGAGATCGGCGCCGCCACCGGCGCGGCGCTCTGGCATTTCCGCAAGGCAGGCTGGCAGGTCGGCGGCTGCGATCCGTCCGTCCGGGCGGTGGAGCAGGCGAAGGCCTTCAACGGCGTGGACCTCGATGTCGGCGGCGAGGAAACAGCGCTGCCGGGTCGGCGCGACGTCGACCTGATCGCCATGTCGCACGTGCTGGAGCATCTGGCCGATCCGCTCGCCTCCCTCGCGCGGATGCGGGCGTCGCTGGCGCCGTCCGGCATGCTGCTGGTGGAGGTCCCCTGTCTTGCGGAGCCGCAGATCAATCCGCCGGGGCTCTTCACCCTGGAGCACCTCAACTATTTCAGCGAGGCGTCCCTCGCCCACCTGCTAGCGAGGGCGGGTTTCGTCGTCGCCGAGGCGGTGGCGACGTCCGACCACTGGCCCTTTCCGGTGATCACGGTGCTGGCGGGCCGGGCCGATGTCGCTGAGGTCCCAGGGCGCGCCGGCTTCGAAGATTCCATCGCGTTCCTCGACGCCTATCTGGCCCGCGACGCCGCTCTCTGGGCCGGTGTCGACCAACGCATCCGCCAGCAGATCGCGCCCGGCTCGCCGGTGGCGATCTGGGGCGCAGGGGTCCACACCTCCATGGTGCTGGCGCGGACGGGCCTCGCCGATCACGCCCGCATCGCCGCCATCACCGACCGCGACACGCAAAAGCACGGCCACCGCCTTGGGGCCCATGCGGTGATCGCCCCGCAGGCGGCGCTGAGCCTCGGCGGCAAGGTGGTGGTGTCGAGCTATTTCTCGGAAGCCGAAATCGCCGCCAGCCTCGTTGGATCAGGGGTGGCGCCCGAACGGATCGTCCGCCTGCACGGGGCGGCGCCGCCTTAGCGCGGCCGCGCCCCGATCTCGGCGGGGAGCTTGGTGGTGGCCGTCCGCCAGTTCCAGGTCTTCGCATATTCCGCGAGGGCGGCGACCAACGCCTGCCGGCTCCTGAACTCGCAGGTGTAGCTGCCGCTGGTGGAGACGGTGATGCGGGCGCCCTGGGCGATGGCCGCCTGGCGGGCGGCTCCCACGTCGCAGGAGGCTCCGGCGAGATGGACGTAGCCGTCGCGCCGTGGGTAGGCGAGGCCATAGAGATAGCCGCCCTTGGCGTCGCCCTCGGCCCAGGCCATAGCCAGGATGCGATCCTGGCCCGGCAGGGGGGTGAACAGGATGCGGTCGGCGGTGTCGTCCCCCACGGCGTAGAAGCGGTACCAGCCGTTCGGCTCGGCGCTGATGTCGAGGATGTCGCCGGGCTCGTTCGGATCGGGGAAGGTTCCCACCTGCAGCACCCGCATCGCTTGACGGGTGTCGAGCAGCATGGATTTCGAGACGTAGCAGCCTGAAAGCGCCAGGGCCGCCAGAAGCACCCCCAGCACCGCCTTCATTGGGCTTCCCCGGCGCTTTCCCGTAGCAGGGCCTGCACCGTATGCAGGCTCTCGGCGATATGGACGCACAGGGACTGCATCTCCTCGTTGGGATGCAGCAGGTCCGGCACCATCACCGTCATCATCCCCGCTGCATGCGCCGCGCGCACGCCGTTATGGGAATCTTCCAGCGCCAGACAGTGGGCGGGATCGATTCCCAGCAGGGCGGCGGCCTTCAGATAGGGATCGGGATGGGGCTTGTACCGCTCAACGTCTTCGGAGGTCACCACGGCCTGGAACCGCTGGATGATGCCGTGCTCGCCCAGGTGCCGGTCCGCGTGGATGCGTCCCGACGAGGTGGCCACGGCTCGCGGCAGGCCGCGGCGATCCAGCTCGTCCAGCAGCTCCACCACGCCGGTCTTCAGGCAGACGGCGGCCTGAGCCATGTAGGCGCGCACCCCGGCCTCCCAGTCGCCGAAGGGGAAGCGGGTGTCGAAATGGGCTTCCATCAGCCGGCGGCTGTCGGGATAGGCGCGGCCCACCATGCTGAGGAACAGGTGATCGGGGAAATCGTAGTTCAGGGCGGCGGCGGAATGGATCAGCGCCTCGCGCACCACCGCTTCGGAATCGAGCAGCAGCCCGTCCATGTCGAAGACCACCGCTTGGATCGGGCGGGGAAACATCCTCGTCAGTCCACGAACTCGTCGGCCCGATAGCCCTGGAAGTAGAGTAGCGCCGTCAGGTCGCCGTTGTCGACGCGGGCGTGGGCCTGGGCCGCCACAACCGGCTTGGCGTAGTAGGCGACGCCCAGGCCCGCGGCGCCGATCATGGCGAGGTCGTTGGCCCCGTCGCCCACCGCCAGCGTCTCCGCCAGCGACAGGCCGAGGCGTGCGGCTTCGCCTTCCAGCGACGCGAGCTTGGCCTCGCGGCCGAGGATGGGCTCGCCCACCTCCCCGGTCAGAGCGCCGTCCGCTTCCAGCAGGCGGTTGGCTCGGTCCTCGTGGAAGCCGGCCGCGGCGGCGACCCTGCGGGTGAAGAATTCGAATCCGCCGGACACCAACAGGCAGCGCGCCCCGTGGGCGGTCATGGTGGAAAGCAGGGTCCTGGCGCCGGGGTTCAGCCGCACCCGCTCGTCGTAGCAGCGTTGCAGGGCGTCGAGGCCCAGGCCCTTCAGCATCGCCACCCTCTCGCGCAGGGCCCCTTCGAAGCCGATCTCGCCGCGCATGGCCCGTTCGGTGATGGCGGACACCGCCTCCTTCACACCGGCGAAGTCGGCAAGCTCGTCGAGGCATTCGCAGCCGATGATGGTGGAATCCATGTCGGCGACCAGCAGCCGCTTCTTTCGCCCCTCGGCCGGCTGCACGCAGGCGTCGGCGGGGTAGTCGGCGATCGCGCCCTCCACCGCCTCGCGCACGGCGCGGATGTCGTCCGCCTCCACGATCCAGTCCAGGGCGCCTCGCCCAAGGGGCGTGGCCGCCTTGACGTCGGCGGACAGGGCGGCCAGGGCTTGCGTGGCGCGCGGGCTGGCCGCGGCGAGGGTCGACGGGCCGGGGGTGACGAGGGTGACGGCGAGCAGCATGGGACCCCGCGTCTGGCTGATCGCCGGCCCGACCGCAAGCGGCAAGTCAGGTTTGGCCCTGAAGATCGCCGAGGCCGAAGGGGCCGAGATCGTCAATGCTGACTCGATGCAGCTCTATCGCGACCTGCGGGTCCTCACCGCGCGGCCATCGGCGGACGACGAGGCGCGGGCGCGGCATCATCTGTATGGCGTCGCCGACGCGGCGGAGACTTGGTCGGTAGGGCGCTGGCTACGCGCGGCGCGCGAGACCCTGGCGTACATTGCGGCGCGGGGCCGGGCGGCTGTGGTCGTCGGCGGCACAGGCCTCTATTTCCGCGCCCTCACCGAAGGACTGGCCGATATTCCGCCCGTGCCCGAGGCGGTGCGGGCGTCGGTTGGGGAGGAATTCGATTCGCTGGGGGAGGCGGCGTTCCGCCAGGCCTTGGCCCAGGTCGATCCCGCCGCGGAGGCGCGAATCGCTTCTGGCGACCGCCAGCGGCTGGTGCGCGCCGCCGCGGTGGCGCAGGCGAGCGGCCGGGCGCTGAGCGAATGGCAGGCGGCGGGCGATGGTGAGCGACTCACCGATTTCCGCGCCCTGGTGATCGATCCTCCCCGCGCGGCGCTCTACGCCGCCTGCGATGCGCGGCTGGAAGCGATGCTGGCGGAAGGGGCGCTGGAGGAGGTGCGGCGCTTGGTCGCTCGCGGCCTCAGCCCCGATCTGCCGGCGATGAAGGCCCTCGGCGTGCGGGAGTTCGCCCGCCACCTCGCCGGAGAGCTATCCCTGGGCGACGCCCTGGCCTTGGCCCAGCAGGAGACCCGCCGCTACGCCAAGCGCCAGACCACCTGGTTCCGCAACCAGACCACCGACTGGCCGCGGATCGAAAGCCCGGCCGGCTTCGAAGCGTAGAACGCCTCTATCGGGCGGGCCGCTGGGGACAAGAATGTTCAGGCTGAACAGGCGTGGCTGGGGAACTAGGACTCGAACCTAGAATGACGGTACCAAAAACCGCAGTGTTACCATTACACCATTCCCCAACGGAACGCCCTCGCCGGGCAGGGCCGCAGCGGGAGGCGGTGGAGATAGCGCAAGGGCGATGGGGTTGCAACGCCCCCGAAACGGTTTTCGTCAGGGGCGTTTCCACCGCTTGCGGCGCTTGGGGTGCTCCTCTATAAGGCCCGCTCTTCGCGTCGGAGTATAGCTCAGTCTGGTAGAGCACCGTCTTCGGGAGGCGGGGGTCGCAGGTTCGAATCCTGCTACTCCGACCAAACATTCCCGCCCCATCCTGATGTTTTCAGGTGGTCGCCCTGCCGTCTTTTCGGTGGGAGAGATGTCCAGGGGCGGCTCCCTTTCAGCTTGTGATAATATTGGGAATGGCCGGTCGCGCCCTCTTCCCTACTGAGATTGGCGTCTGCGGCCTTGCCTGGAACGCGCGGGGGCTCACGGCCGTGCTGCTGCCCGAGGACGACGCGGCGGCGACTCGCGCCCAGCTGCAGAAGCGTGCGCCCGATGCGCAGGACGCCGATCCGCCGCCCGAGATCGCGAAAGCCATCGCCGCCATCGTGACCCTGCTGCGGGGCGAGCCGGTCGATCTTTCGTCCCTGCCGCTGGATCTCGAATCCGTCCCCGAATTCGAACGCCGGGTCTACGTCGTCGCCCGGACCATCCCACCCGGCGAGACCCTCACCTACGGCGAGGTCGCCGCTCGCATCGGCGAGCCCGGCGCCGCCCAGGCCGTGGGCCGGGCGTTGGGGCGCAACCCATGGCCCATCGTCGTGCCCTGCCACCGGGTGGTGGCCGCGGGCGGCAAGCTGCACGGCTTCACCGCCCCCGGGGGGCTCGACACCAAGCGGCGCCTGCTGGCCATCGAAGGCGCCGCCACCAAGGGCGCACCCCTGTTTCAGGCGCCGTAGTCGCGCTCCACCCGAGCGATGCGGGTCTTGTAGTCGCGATACCAGCGCTCGCGGCCGAGTTGCTGGGCCATCAGATGGTCGGCGTGCCGCTTCCAGGCGGCGATCGACTCAAGGTCCTGCCAGTAGGAGACGGTTATCCCCAACCCCTCCCGGGCGCTCTCCATCCCGAGATACCCCGGCTGGTTGGCCGCCAGCGCCTCCATCTGCGCCGCCATCGCCTGGTACGCGGCGTGGTCGGCATCGGTGCGCACGGAAGTGAAGATCACCGCATAGTAGGGCGGCTCCGGAGTGGTCGCGATGCTCATGCCTGTCGATCCGCCGCTAAGCTGATAAGGCGTTGATATCACCAATCCGGGCGAGCCTTTCAGCATGGCCGACCTCTATGACGCCCGCGGCAATCGCTATCTCGTGGCGATGCCTCAGGAGGTGGCCGCGCGGCCGGATACCGCCGCAGAGGCCGCGCGCAACACGGCGTGGATCGCGCCAGCCCTCAGGGCCTTCGGCCTCGACGATCATGATCTCAAGCGCGCGGACGGCCTGCTGGTCGGCCCCTTCCAGTCGGAATCGCCGTTCGACCTCCTGATCGTCAACACAGACGGCACGCTGGCCGAGCGGAGCGGCAATGGGCTGACCATCTTCGCGACGGCCCTGCGCGACCGGGGCGTGGTGGGCGCCGGCTCCAGCTTCGAGCTTCGGGTCCATCACGGGGGCGGAGAGGCGCCGACGCCGCTATCGGTCGTGGCCCGCCTTGGCCCCCGGGGAAGCGTCTGGCTCGACATGGGGCGACCCGCCGTGGGGCCGGAGACGGTGGGGGCGACGCCAGGCCTTGGAGAGGTGCAGGCCCTTCGCGAACTCGATCCCTCATGGCGCCGAAGCATGTTCGTCCGCCTCGGCAATCCCCACTGCGTGACAGTCCTCGGCGATGCGCGGGAGCTACCCTCAATAGCGCGGTTGCGAACCTTGCAGCCCGCCTTGACCCGCATCGCCTTCGCCCCGCCCGCTGGCGCAGGCTCGCCATGCCCCGGCGGCGTCAATCTGCAGTGGGCGGCGCTGGCGGGCCCAAACCTGATGGCCGCGCGCGTCTTTGAACGTGGGGAGGGGCCGACGCGGTCGTCAGGCACCAGCGCCTGCGCCGTGGCGACGGCCGCCCATCACCTCGGTCTCGTCACCGGGCCGATCGTGCGGGTCAGGATGCCCGGCGGGACGGCGCAGGTGGAACTGGGCGTCCAGGAGGGCCGTGTGGATGGGGTGAGGTACCGGGGCGTCGCCCGGCGAATCGCGCCGGGTTGACGCTTCCCCCGACGTGTGGGACTTTCGAAGACCAATCGGAGTTATGATCTTGCACAACGTGCTCGTACTTCTTGGAGCGGCCGCCACCGGGTGATCTTTTGATCCACCCGCGTACGGTCGCATGCAAAGGCCCCTTGGGGCCTTTTTTCATGCCTGCTATCCAGCCGCCTTACTCTCCGCCGGAGATCCAACCATGACCCTGCAGCAGACCATCGAGCCCCAGACCTCCGCCGCGCCGTCGGCGATCCAACTCACGGGCGCGGAGATCGTGGTAAGGGCTCTCGTCGAGAACGGCGTCGACACCATCTTCGGCTATCCCGGCGGTGCGGTCCTGCCGATCTACGACGCCCTGTTTCAGGACGGCGAGGCGCACGGCGACCGGCTGAAGCACATCCTGGTCCGCCATGAGCAGGGCGCGAGCCACGCCGCCGAGGGCTATGCCCGCTCGACCGGCCGGCCCGGGGTGGTCCTGGTCACCTCCGGACCCGGCGCCACCAACGCGGTCACCGGCATCGCCGACGCGTTGATGGACTCCATCCCCATGGTGGTCCTGACCGGGCAGGTGCCGACGCACCTGATCGGCTCGGACGCCTTCCAGGAGTGCGATACGGTCGGCATCACCCGCTCCTGCACCAAGCACAATGTGCTGGTCCGCGACGTCAAGGATCTGGCCCGCGCCATCCACGAGGCCTTCCGCATCGCGGTCACTGGCCGCCCGGGCCCGGTGCTGATCGACATCCCGAAGGACGTGCAGTTCGCCACGGGCCCCTACTACGGCAAGGACGAGGTGAAGTTCTCTCACGCCTACGCCCCGCGCATCAAAGGCGACCAGGGCAAGATCGCCGAGGCCATCGATCTGATCGCGGCGGCGCGCCGTCCCGTTTTCTACACCGGCGGCGGCGTCATCAACGCCGGTCCGAGGGCGAGCGAGCTGCTGCGCGAGTTTGCGGCCCTGACCGGAGCCCCCGTCACTTCCACCCTGATGGGCCTGGGCGCCTTCCCGGCGTCGGACCCCGCGTGGCTGGGCATGTTGGGAATGCACGGCGCCTATGAGGCCAACAACGCCATGCACGACTGCGATGTGATGATCGCGATCGGCTCCCGCTTCGACGACCGGGTCACGGGGCGTCTCGACGCCTTCTCGCCGGGATCGAAGAAGATCCACATCGATATCGATCCCTCGTCCATCAACAAGGTGATCCACGTCGACATCGGCATCATCGGCGATGCGGCCAGCGTGCTGGCGGACATGATCGCCCTGTGGAAGGCCAAGGGCCTGAAGGCCGACAAGGCCGCTCTGGCCCCCTGGTGGGCGCAGATCGACCAATGGCGGGCGCGCAAGGGCTTCGCCTACGTCCCCTCCAAGACCCTGATCAAGCCGCAGTACGCCATCGAGCGCCTGTACGCCCTGACCAAGGACAAGGATGTCTACATCACCACCGAGGTCGGCCAGCATCAGATGTGGGCGGCCCAATTCTTCCACTTCGACGAGCCGAACCGGTGGATGACCTCCGGCGGTCTCGGCACCATGGGCTACGGCCTGCCGGCCGCGGTCGGGGTGCAGGTCGCGCATCCGAACAGCCTGGTCATCGACATCGCCGGCGAGGCCAGCGTGCAGATGACCATGCAGGAGATCTCCACGGCGGTGCAGTTCAACCTGCCGATCAAGATCTTCATCCTCAACAACGAGTGGATGGGGATGGTGCGCCAGTGGCAGCAGCTGCTGCACGGGGAGCGCTACAGCCACTCCTATTCCGAGAGCCTGCCGGACTTCGTGCGGCTGGCGGAGGCCTATGGCGCCGTCGGCATCCGCGCCGACACCCCGGAGGAGCTCGACGGCAAGATCCTGGAGATGATCAACGTCGACAAGCCGGTGATCTTCGACTGCCGCGTGGAGAAGGCCGAGAACTGCTTCCCCATGATCCCGTCAGGCAAGGCCCACAACGAGATGATCCTGGGGGACGTCGCCGCGGCCATCGACATCGGCACGGTGATCGACGAGACGGGCAGGGGGCTGGTGTGAGCCCCCTCGCCAGCTTCGCCGAGGCGTGGCTACGCGACTGGAACAGCCACGACCTCGACGTCATCCTCAGCCACTACGCCGAAGACGTGGTGTTCCGCTCGCCCAAGGTGGCCCGCTTCACCCAGGGCGAGACGGACACCTTGCGCGGGCGTGAGGCGCTGCGGCCCTATTTCAGCGCCGGCCTCGCCGGCCGACCTGATCTGCGCTTCGATTCGGTGATCACCGCTGCGGACCGCTCCGGCGTCGCCCTCGTCTATCGCGCCGAGGACGGGTCGACCGCGGTCGAGACCATGACCCTCAACGCCGCCGGTGAAGTCGCCGACGCCCGCGTCTTCTACAACCCGCCGCAAGCCTGAAACGGACGATCATGAGCACCTCCACCCCTTCCGGCTCGGCCTACGAACTCAACCACATGGAGGAGAAGGACACCCGCGCCACCTTCGCCGTGCTGGTGGACAACGAGCCGGGGGTATTGCACCGGGTGGTGGGTCTGTTCTCGGCCCGGGGCTACAATATCGAGAGCCTGACGGTGGCCGAGACCGACCGCAGCGCCCACACCTCGCGCATCACCATCGTCACCCGCGGCGCCCCGCATGTGCTGGAGCAGATCCGCGCCCAGCTCGAGAAGATGGTGCAGGTCCGCGAGGTGACGGACGTCAGCCGCGACCCCCGGGGCATCCAGCGCGAACTCGCCCTGGTGAAGGTGAAGGGCGCCGGGACCGACCGGGTCGAGGCCCTGCGCATCGCCGACATCTTCCGCGCCCACGTTGTGGATACGACGCACGAAAGCTTCGTGTTCGAGGTGACCGGCGCCTCGTCCAAGATCGACCAGTTCGAGGCGCTGATGCGTCCGCTCGGGCTCGTAGAGATCGCGCGCACCGGCGTGCTGTCGATCACGCGGGGGCCGGAGCCGCTGTAAACGTGGGCCCCCCTCTGTATCTCCCCCCGCAAGCGAGGGGAGAGGCGCTATTCCCTCCCTCGCTTGCGGGGAGGGTTATGGGGGGCTTCTTAGGGCGCCGCGGTCACCCCGCGAACCCGCCCTCCGCGAGGAACGCCGCCTCCTCATCCGTCGTCGCCCGACCCAGGGCGGGGTTGCGGTGGGGGAAGCGGCCGAAGCGGCGGATGATGTCGCGGTGCAGTTCAGCCCATTTCAGGGTGTCGGCGTCGCCCAGCGCTTCGCACAGGGCCACTGACCGATCCTGGTCTTCGAGAGCTTCGGAATGCTCGTACGGAAGATAGAAGAAGGAACGCAAGGCCGGCTCCAGCGCCTGGTCGTGACCGGCGGCGATGGCGGCGGCGGCGATGCTCTTGGCCAGCGGATCCGTGGCGTAGGAATGGGCCGAGCCGCGGAAGATGTTGCGGGGAACCTGGTCCAGCAGGATCAACAGCGCCAGCGCCCCTTCGGCCGTTTCCGCCCATCCGGAAAGCTCGCCGCGGGCGGCCGCGAAGTGCAGGCCTTGGAACTGTTCGCGCAGTTCCTCGTCGAAGGCGTCGGACTTGCCGAACCACTTGGCGTAGCCGGCCGCCCGCCAGAAGGAGACGATTTCGTGGGAGAGCGGTGGTTCGATCGACATGCCCTCCCGATACCGCAACTTGACGCGAAGGCCAAAAACCGCTCGAAAGCGCCTTCGCTTTTCCTGGAGACCTAACATGCGCGTCTACTACGACCGCGACGCGGACCTCGCTCGCATCCTCGACAAGAAGGTGGCCATCGTCGGCTACGGCAGCCAGGGGCATGCGCACGCGCTGAACCTGCGCGACTCGGGGCTGAAGAATGTCGCGGTCGCTCTGCGCGCCGGCTCGCCCACCGCCAAGAAGGCCGAAGGCGAAGGCCTGAAGGTGATGACGGTCGCCGAGGCCGCCGCCTGGGCCGACGTGCTGATGATCCTGGCCCCCGACGAGCATCAGCGGGCCATCTACGAAACCGAGATCGCTCCGAACATCCGTGACGGCGCTGCCCTGCTGTTCGCCCACGGCCTGAACGTGCACTTCAAGCTGATCGAGCCCAAGCCCACCATCGACGTGCTGATGGTCGCGCCGAAGGGCCCGGGCCATACCGTCCGCGGTGAATACGTCAAGGGCGGCGGCGTGCCCTGCCTGATCGCCATCCACCAGGACGCCACCGGCGGCGCCACCGACCTCGGCCTCGCCTACGCCTCCGCCATCGGCGGCGGTCGCTCGGGCATCATCGAGACCAACTTCCGCGAGGAATGCGAAACCGACCTGTTCGGCGAGCAGGCCGTGCTATGCGGCGGCCTGGTCGAGCTGATCCGCGCCGGGTTCGAAACCCTGGTCGAAGCCGGCTACGCGCCGGAAATGGCCTATTTCGAGTGCCTGCACGAAGTGAAGCTGATCGTCGACCTCATCTACGAGGGCGGCATCGCCAACATGAACTACTCCATCTCCAACACCGCCGAGTACGGCGAGTATGTCACCGGCCCGCGCATCGTGACGCCGGAGACCAAGGCGGAGATGAAGCGGGTGCTGGAAGATATCCAGTCCGGCAAGTTCGTGCGTGACTTCATGCTCGAGAACGCCGTGGGCCAACCGAGCTTCAAGGCCACCCGTCGCCGCGCCTCCGAGCATCAGATCGAAGAGGTCGGCGCCCGCCTGCGCGCCATGATGCCCTGGATCGGCAAGAACAAGCTGGTCGACAAGGCCCGGAACTAAGAGAGGCTCATGCGCCGCATCAGCACGGTCTTCATGGCCGGCCCCGACCGGTGGTTTCCGGAGGGGCCGGCGCTGATCGCGCAGAAGGCGGACATGTGTCGCGAGGCCGGCTTCGAGCCGGTGGTCAGCGGCGGGGACGACCTGTTCGAGACCGAACGGTCGGAGGTGATGGCGCGGGAGATTTTCGCCCGCGTCTGCCGGCGTATCCGCGAGTCGGACGCCCTCGTCGCCAACCTGACCCCCTGGCGGGGGCCGAACTGCGATCCGGGAACGGCCTACGAGGTCGGCTTCGCCGCCGCCCTCGGCAAGCCCGTGTTCGCCTATATGAATATCCAGGCCGAGGAAGAAGCCGACCAGCGCGCGCGGATCGAGGCCTCGGTGGGCGCCGTGCGCGACCTGCACGGGGTCTGGCGCGACGACGAAGGCTGCGAGATCGAGGACTTCGGCCTGCCGGAAAACCTGATGCTGTGGGCCGAGGCGCGCTGCTTCTACGTCATCGTCTGCCAGGACCCCTACGACGACGCCACGGGCCACGAACTGTGCCTGCAGGCGGCGCGTATGTACGCGGAATAGCCTCTAACCCGCCGCCTCTCCTCCCGCCCGATACCTGTTGGGCGAGATGCCGAGCAAGCGCTTGAACATGGTCGAGAAGGCCGCCGGGCTGTCGTAGCCGAGGTCCAGCGCCACTGTTGTCACCGCCTCGCCGGCCGCCAGCCGCGGCAGCGCCACCAGCAGACAGGCCTGCTGGCGCCATTCCCCGAAACTCATCCCGGTCTCGCGCCGGAAGGCGCGGGTGAAGGCGCGCCGGCCCATGCCGAGGTCTGCGCACCAGTCGTCGATGGTGTCGTGCGGGGTCGGCTTCTCCAGGAAGGCGTGGCAACGCCGGGCCAGGGCCGGCGTCGCGGGGGAGGGGACGGAGAGGGGGATGACCGGCGCGCGTTCCACCTCGGCGATCAGCAACTCCATGACGAGCTCGTCCCGGCCGCCAAGCTCGTACTCGGGCGGGATGTCGCAGGCGGCGATCAGCAGATTGCGCAGCAGGGGCGAGACCGCGATCACCCGGCCGGTGTCGCCAAGCGGGCCGGAGGCCGCCGCATCCAGCAGCATGCTGCGGGTGCTGACCGCGCCGACCATGCGCACCGTGTGCGGGGTGCGCGGCGGCGTCCACACCGCCCGCTCCGGCGGCGCGATCCAGGACCCTTGCGGCGTGGTGACCACAACCACCCCGTTGGCCGCGTAAAGCAGTTGCCCCCGGCCGTGCGAATGCCAGTCGAGTTCGAACGACGGAGGGTATTCGTTGCCTACGCCGACCACGGGGCGGGGCACATGGTCGTAATCGTCGGGTCTGGTCCAGCCTCGGGCCATGTCCCACTCGCGAAAGCGAAAGTCCCGACGCGGAATGCGGGACGGATAGCAAACGCCTATCGCGGTCCTGCTATCCTGGAAACCCAAAGATGACCGACACCACCGCCCCGATCCGCCCCCCTGCCGCCTCCGTCGCCACCGACACCACGGTGTTCGGGGTGATCATGGCGATCAGCGTCTGCCACCTGCTCAACGACATGATGCAGTCGCTGCTGCCGGCCATCTATCCCAACCTGAAGACGGACCTTGGGCTGAGCTTCGGCCAGATCGGCCTCGTGACCCTCGCCTATCAGCTGACGGCGTCCATCCTGCAGCCCCTGGTGGGCCTCTACGCCGACAAACGGCCCACGCCCCTGGCCCTGCCCGGAGGCACCCTGTTCTCCCTGTCAGGCCTCGCCGTGCTGTCGGTGGCGCACAGCTATGGGCTGGTGCTGACGGGCGCCTGCCTGCTGGGGATGGGGTCGTCGGTCTTCCACCCGGAATCTTCTCGCGTCGCCCTGATGGCGGCGGGGCCGCGGCGGGGGCTGGCGCAATCGCTGTTCCAGGTCGGCGGCAACGCCGGCACGGCGCTGGGTCCCCTGGCGGCCGCCCTCGTCGTGGTGCGCTGGGGCCAGTCCAGCCTCGCCTTCTTCGCCCTTCTCGCCCTGCTGTCGGGGGCGATCCTGTGGAACGTCAGCGTCTGGTACCGCCACCACGGCCTTGCGCGGCTGCGGGCCGCTGCCGCGCGGCGGGCGGATCAGATCGCCTTGCCGCGGGGGGCTGCGATGCGCGGCATCGCCATCCTGCTGGTGCTGATCTTCTCCAAGTACGTCTACCTCGCCAGCCTGACGAGCTACTTCACCTTCTATCTGATCGAGAAATTCCACCTGTCGGTGGAGGCGGCGCAGATGCACCTGTTCGTCTTCCTGGGGGCCGTGGCCGTCGGGACGGTCGCGGGCGGGCCCATCGGCGACCGGTTCGGCCGCAAGGCGGTGATCTGGGCCTCGATCCTGGGGGTGCTGCCCTTCACCCTGCTCCTGCCCCACGCCAGCCTGTTCTGGACCGGGCCGCTGACGGTGGTGATCGGCCTGCTGCTGGCCTCGGCCTTCCCGGCCATCGTGGTGTTCGCTCAGGAACTGGCCCCCGGCAAGGTGGGCATGATCTCCGGCCTGTTCTTCGGCTTTTCGTTCGGCATGGGCGGGATCGGCGCCGCCGTGCTGGGCCGGGTCGCGGACATCGCCGGCATCGAGATGGTCTACCAGCTCTGCGCCTTCCTGCCGGCCCTCGGCCTGTTGGCGGCCTTCCTGCCCGATCTGCGCAAGGGGCGGGGCTAGAGCGTGACAGCTTCAAGTGGACGCCGGTTGAAGCGTCGTCACGCTCTAAACTTTTGAAGATAGACCCTTTTTATCCGGTTCAGATGGGTCCATCTGAACTGGAAAGGGGCTAGTCCCAGCCGAGAGGCGCGTCTCCCCGCAGGATCGCTTCCGCCGCCGGGGTGTGCTTGGCCCCGTCCCGCTCGTGCAGCACCAGGGCCGGCAGCAGCACCAGCGGCGCCTTGCCGGTCTTGAGGCCGCGGATCAGCACCCGCTTGGCCGGCGCGTCGGCGAAGGGCTGGATCGGGCGGATGCGGAAGGACCCCGCTCCGCCGCCGAGCAGGGCGAGCAGGTCCGCCAACCGGTCGGCCCGGTGGATCACTACGATCCGCCCCCCGGGGCGCACGGCCTTCAGCAGGAAGCGGGTCCAGGCGGCGAGGCCGTCGTCGGCCATATAGGCCGCATCCCGTTCCGGCGCCGGGCCGCGGATGGCGCTGCGGTCGTCGAAGAAGGGCGGATTGGAGAAGGCCCCGTCGAACGCCGGCTGGCCGAGGCGCGCGAAGCCGGCGCCCACGTCGCCCTGAAGGGCCCCCACCCGCTCCCCCAGCCCGGCGGCGGCGATGTTGGCTTGGGCCAGGGCCAGGGCCGCGGCCTCCCGCTCCAGGCCGACGAAGCTGGCCTCGGGGGCGCGAAGGGCGGCCTGCAGCAGCGCTGCGCCGGGGCCGCAGCCCGCTTCGAGCAGCCGCTCGCCGGCCGCGCCGCCCACCGCGGCGGCGAGCAAGGCGGCGTCGGCGCCTGCGCGATAACCTTTCCTTGCCTGTTGCAGCAGGATTTTGCCGCCCAACATGCGGTCTTCGGTCACGTCATCGTGGTCTGGCATAGGCCAAGGGCGCCGTTCGCTTGACCCTGGAGGGGCGTCACACCATTGTGCCCGCCGAATAGACCCAAGGGCCAGAGGCTTCGTGGCGTACGCTTATCGCGCACTCCGCGACGCCCTATCAGGAGCGTAAGTTTGGACGGAGCCCATGCAGCCGCCGCGGACCGGATCGGGTCTGCGGAGCGTCTATTACGGCTCGCAGCGGCAGACATGTCCGCCGTGGACGGTTTCGTGCGCGCGCGCATGGACAGCCCGGTTCCCCTCATCCCGGCGCTGGCCGAGCACCTGATCGGCGCCGGCGGCAAGCGGGTGCGCCCGCTGATCACCGTGGCCGCCGCGCGGCTGACCGGCGGGACGGGCGATGGGCATCTGAAGCTCGCCGCGGCGGTGGAGTTCATCCACACCGCCACCCTGTTGCACGACGACGTGGTCGACGGCTCGCAACTGCGCCGCGGCAAGGTCGCCGCGCACCTGATCTGGGGGGCGGCGTCGAGCGTCCTTGTCGGCGACTTCCTGTTCGCCAGCGCCTTCGAGCTGATGGTGGAAACCGGCTCCATCAAGGCCCTCGACATCCTGGCGCGCGCTTCCCGCGTGATCGCCGAGGGCGAGGTGCTGCAGCTTACCCGCGCGCACGACCTCAACCTCGACGAGGCGGTCTATCTGCAGATCATCGCCGCGAAGACCGCCGAGCTGTTCGCCGCCGCCGCCGAGTCCGGCGCGGTGGTGTCCAACGCCTCCGCCGACAAGGCCGCGGCGCTGCGCAGCTATGGCATGAACCTCGGCCTCGCCTTCCAGCTCACCGACGACGCCCTGGACTACGGTGGCGTGTCCGAGGTGCTGGGCAAGAACGAGGGCGACGATTTCCGCGAGGGCAAGGCCACCCTGCCGCTGATCCTGGCCATCGCGCGCACGGGCGCCGCCGAGGCGGCCTTCTGGCAGCGGGTGATCGGCCGGCGTGAGCAGGTCGACGGCGACTTCCGCCGAGCCCGCGATCTGATCGTGGGGACCGGCGCCCTGGAGGCGACCCAGGAACGCGCGCGCAGCTATGCCGAAAAGGCCCGCACCGCGCTGTCGGTCTTCCCGGCCGACGAGTGGCGGTTGTCGCTGGAGTCTCTGGCCGACTTCGCCGCCAGCCGGCCGGCGTAATTCCTCTCCGCAGTCTTCCTCGGACTTGACCCGCGGAAGACGGAAGAGATCAGGCGGGCAGTTGCTCCAACTGCCGCCGCGCCAGCTTCCAGCCGGCCGCCGCGACCAACACCCCCAGCAGGAACAACAGCGGCTGCATGCCTCCGTTCGCCCGTTCCGCCGCCAACCCGGCCACGGCGTAGGCTCCGGTGAGCGCCCAGGCCCGGAGCGCCAGGGCGGCGTGGGAGCGGCCGGTGCGCCGCAGCCAGAGCTGATAGAGGTGATCGCGGTGGGCTTCGAACAGCGGCTGCTTGCGCCGCGCGCGCAGGGCCAGGGTCAGCAGCACGTCTGTCAGGAAGGGCGTCAGGGCGAAGGGGACGAGATAAAACCCCGTGCTCTCCCGGGCGATGGCCGCCACCGCGAGGGCTGATACCAGGAAGCCGGAGAAGAGCGAGCCGACGTCGCCCTGGAACAGGCGCTTGGACGGCAGGTTCCAGGGCAGGAAGCCGACCAGGGCCGCAGCGCTCGCCAAGGCGGTCACGGCAAGGCCAGGAGCCCCCCCGGCGAAGCAGCCGAGGCCCAGGGCCGTGAGGGCGATGGCCATGCTGCCGGCGGCGAGGCCGTCCGCGCCATCCATGAAGTTGACCGCGTTGGTGACGGTGACGATCCACAGGGCGGCGCCGGCGATGCCGATCGCAGGGGCGAGGGCGAGCGTCACCCCCGGCAGGGGCAGGGCCGGCACATGCGCCACCAGCAGGGTGAAGGCGAGGGCCGCAAGGGTCTGCGCCGCCAGTTTGGTCTTTGCGCCCACGTCATGGAGGTCGTCGAAGCCGCCGAAGACTCCAAGGGCCGCGGCCAGGGTCATCGTCAGCCCGCCGGCCGCCAGGCCCGGGACGGGGCCGGCGGCGAGTGCAAAGACGGCCAGTCCCAGCGCCGCCCCTGCGACGACGGTAAGGCCGCCGGTGGTGACGGTGGGGGTCGCGTGCGAGCTGCGCGCGTTGGGGGAATCGACCGGGCCGGTGCGGACGACGAGGCCGGCACCGAGGCCGGCCGTCATCGCCGCGATCCCGGCCGCCAGCACCGCCGCCGCTGTCAGCTCCATGGCGGCTCCGCTGGGCCTATTTGAGGCTGGCGCAGAAGCGTTGGATGCGCGAGCAGGCGTCTTCCAGGATCTTCTCCGAGGTGGCGTAGGACACCCGGAAGAAGGGCGACAGGCCGAACGCCCCGCCATGCACCGCCGCGCAGCCCTCGGCCTGCAGCAGTTCGACGACGAAGTCCTCGTCCGTGGCGATGACCTTGCCCGAGGGCGCGGTCTTGCCGATGCAGCCGGCGACGGATGGATAGACGTAGAAGGCGCCTTCCGGGGTCGGGCAGGTCATGCCCGAGGCCTGGTTCAGCATCGACACCACGAGGTCGCGGCGCTGCTGGAACAGGATCTGGTTCGGCTTGATGAAGTCCTGGCTGCCGTTCAGCGCTTCCACCGCCGCCCACTGCGAGATGGAGCAGGGGTTGGAGGTGGTCTGGCTCATCACCTTGCCCATGGCCTTGATCAGCGGCTCGGGACCGGCCGCGTAGCCGATGCGCCAGCCGGTCATCGCATAGGCCTTCGACACCCCGTTCATGGTCAAGGTGCGGTCGTAGAGGGCCGGCTCCACCTGGGCGATGGTCCAGTATTCGAAGTCGCCGTAGACGAGATGCTCGTACATGTCGTCGGTCAGGATCCAGATGTTCGGATACCGGACGAGCACGTCGGCGAGGGCCCGCAGCTCGGCCTTGGTATAGGCCGCACCCGACGGGTTGGAGGGGGAGTTCAGCAGCAGCCACTTGGTGCGCGGGGTGATGGCCGCTTCCAGGTCTTCAGGGCGCACCTTGAAGCCGGTCTCGATCGAGGTCAGCACCGGCACGGCCTCGCCGCCCGCCAGCAGCACCATGTCCGGATAGGACACCCAGTAGGGTGCGGGGATGATCACCTCGTCGCCGGGGGACAGGGTGGCCACGAAGGCGTTGTACAGCACCGCCTTGCCGCCGGGGGACACGTTCACCTGGCTCGGCTTGTAGGTCAGGCCGTTCTCGCGCTGGAACTTGGCGGCGATGGCCTGCTTCAGCTCCGGGATGCCGTCGGTGTCGGTGTATTTGGTCTTACCGTCCTGGATCGCCTTGATCCCGGCCTGCTTGATGTTGTCCGGGGTGTCGAAGTCGGGCTCGCCGACGCTGAGCGAGATGATGTCGCGGCCCTGGCGCTTCAGTTCGCGCGCCTTGTCGGTCGCCGCGAGGGTGGCGGACGGCTTCACGCGGCTGAGGGCGGCGGATTCACGGAACATGGGGGGAAGGTCCTGTCGCGGGGTCGTAAAGGCGCGCGGAACCTAAGGAGAAGGGCGCGCGGTGTCCACACCTGGGCGAAGGTGCGTGTTGTTCGCCCCTAGTTTTCCGCCGGAATGCCGATGTCCGGCGTGTTGGCCACCTGGGCGGGCGCCTCCGCAGGCTCGTCTTTGCCGCCGCGGCGGAAGGTCTCGGCGAACAGGGACGAACGCTCCTCCAGGCGGTTGGCGGCGGTCTCGCAGCGGGCGGGCAGCTCCCAGGTCAGCCAGGCCCACATGCGGTTCTTGGGGTCGGCGGTGCGGGCGGGCGCCCAGATCTTGTAACCCTGGGAATCCGCCTGGACCCCGCGCTCGTGGATGGCCGTCGGGGTCGCGCGCTCGGCGGCGATCAGGGCCCGCGAATAGAGGGCGAGGTAGTCGCGCCCGGCCGCCATCTGCTCCTTCTCCAGCTTGGCGTTGGCTTCGGTCTCCTCCTTGCTGCGCTCAAGCCCGTTCAGCTCGGGTTTCACCAGTTCGTAAAGCTCCATGTGGCCGTTCAGCGCCCCGTGGCACCAGGCGACGAAGCCGTAGTCGTCCGTCGGCGCGCCGGGCGGGATCTCCTGCTCCGTCGACGCCCCGGGAGGCTTCTTCTCCAGCATCGCGGCCATGGCGGCGGGCGGCGCGTCGGCGGAAGCGGCAGGCGCAGGCTCGGCGGCGGCCAAGGCGAGGAGGAACAGGGGCAGCATCGGGCCTCACGGACTACAGATCGGCCAGCTTGGCCGTGGCGGAGGAAACGGCGAAACGCGCATTTCGATCCATGTTTTCGACGGAGAATTATAGGCGCCGCGTGGAAAGGTTGAAACACTCCGGCGACGCAAGGATGCTTTGTCGTTGTGAAAATGCCTCAATCCACTAGGATGTTGGCTTCCAATGAGTTTAAGCCGTCGCCTTGTGAACCTGTTTCGCCGTCCCGGAAGGGCCGAGCGCGGTCTGGCGCCTGCTGCCCCTCAGCCGGCGGAGGACCCGGATTTCGCCATCGCCGTGACGGCGCTGGGCGCCAAGCTCGCGCGGGCCGACGGCAGCGCCGACGAGGTGGAGTATGAGGCCTTCCTGGAGGCCTTCCCGCCAGAGCCTTCCGCCGCCGCCGACGTGGGGCGCTTCTACGGTCTCGCCCTGGGCACGACCCGGGGCTTTGAGTCCTACGCCGCCAAGCTCGGCCGGCGCTACCAGGCGGCGCCGAAGCTGCTCGAGGATGTAATCAACCGCCTGTTCTACGTCGCCAAGTCCGATGGCCGGGTGAGCGGCGACGAAATGGCCTTCCTGGAAAAGGTCTCGGGCCTGTTCAAGCTGTCCCCCCTGACCTTCCGCCGGCTCAGCGCGGAGTATCTCGATATTCCGGCCAACGATCCCTATGTGTTGTTGGAGGTCGCCCCCGACGCCACGGACGCCGAAGTCAAGTCCGCTTGGCGCAAGGCGCTGGCGGAAGCCCACCCGGACCGGGCGGTCGGGCGCGGCGACTCGCCGGAGGCGGTCGAGCAGGCGGTCGTGAAGTCCGCGGCCTTGAACGAGGCCTTCGATGCGGTGATGCGCGAGCGACGGTTGATGGCCGAAGCGGCGTGACGACGGCGGGATTGGAGTTGGCGCCAAAGCGGGACTTTCGCGTTTTGGCGTAACGGAGTTGCGGGAGAGCTGGGAATGGCTCGTACGGACTGGCTGTTTATTGGCGGACCTAGCCGCACCGGCGTCGGCCGGATCGCGGCGGGTGTGGGTCTTGTGGCTGCGGCGGCGCTTGGTGTCGCCGCCATGCTGGTGTTCGCGGCGGCCCTCGCCGTGACGGCGGTCATTGCGGCGGTCCTGCTGCTGATCTCCAGTCTGGTGCTGCGGCCCCGCCGCCCCGTCGCCGCCACGACCGCCGACGTCATCGACGCGCGCAAGGTTGGCCATGCCTGGGTCGCCTACGGCCTGGATCAGCGTCCCCGTTGACCCTCGAGGTGATCGGGGCGCCGTCCCCCAATTTCGATGCACGGTCAGCGCCCCCTGACATGGTGGTGCTTCACTACACCGGCATGGAGACCGGCGCGGCGGCCCTGGACCGCCTGCGCGATCCTGAGGCCAAGGTCTCGGCCCACTATCTGATCGAAGAGGACGGCCGGGTGTTCAGTCTGGTCGCAGAGGAGCGGCGGGCCTGGCACGCTGGCGTGTCGTTCTGGCGCGGCGAGCGCGACGTCAACGCCCGGTCCATCGGCATCGAACTGGTCAATCCCGGCCACGAGTTCGGCTATCGCCCCTTTCCCGCGGCGCAGATCGACAGTCTGGTCGAATTGCTCGACGACATCCGCGGCCGTTGGGAGATCCCCGACGCGCGCATCGTGGGGCATTCGGACGTGGCCCCATCCCGCAAGCGGGACCCGGGCGAGCTTTTCCCCTGGGCTGAACTTGCCGACCGGGGCCATGGCATCTGGGCCGAAGCGCCGCCGGCCCCTGGCGGCCCTTTAACTGAGGGGGAGGAGAGCACCGGTGTTTTCGCCCTCCAGGCCGGCCTCACCCGTCTCGGCTACGACAGCGCGCCCTCAGGGCGGTACGACGCGGCCACCACCGCCAACGTGGCCGCCTTCCAGCGTCATTGGCGCCCGGAGCGGGTGGATGGCGTCGCCGACGGCGAGACCCGCGCGCGGCTGATGGCGGTGCTCCGGGCCGCGGCCGAACGCGCCTGATCTTCGGCGCGGCTTGACGGATTCGCCGGCCCGCATCACTTTCCGCCCGGGCCAGACGGTTGGGCGGTCGCGGTCCCCGCAAGGGGGTCGAGGAAAGTCCGGGCTCCATAGCGACAAGGTGGCGGGTAACGCCCGCCGAGGGCGACCTCAGGGATAGCGCCACAGAAAGTAAACCGCCGGAGGCGTTCGCGCCGAAGGTAAGGGTGAAAGGGTGCGGTAAGAGCGCACCGCGGACCTGGCGACAGGGACGGCATGGCAAGCCCCGCCTGGAGCAAGACCGAATAGGGACGGCGCGCCTCGGCGTTCGCGTCAGGGTAGGGCCGTCGCTGGCCCGAGCCGTCCGGGTAGGTCGCGAGAACCGTCCAGCAATGGGCGGTCCAGAGGAATGATCGTCGCGTCCGTTTCGGCGGGCGTTACAGAACCCGGCTTACAGACCGTCTGGCCCATTAGACTTCAGGAGAGCTTCACCACCTCGCCGTCCTCCTTGGTGAAGCTTGCGGGGCGTCGCTCCAACAGGTCGAGGACCAGCTCGGACGGGCGGCAGAGTCTCGTCCCCTTCGGCGTGACCACGATGGGCCGGTTCACCAGGATGGGATGGGCGATCATGGCGTCGAGGACGGCCTCGTCGCCGACCCCCGCGTCCAGCAGGCCGAACTCCGCGGCTGGGGTCCCTTTCCCGCGCAGGATGTCCCGGGGGCGGGCGGCCATCGCCGTGAGCAGGCCCTGTAGCTGCGGGCGGGTCCAGCCGGTGTGCAGATATTCCACCACCGTCGGCGCGTAGCCCGCGGCCTCGATCATCGCCAGGGCGTTGCGGGAGGCGCCGCAGGCCGGGTTGTGGAAGATGGTGATGGGGAAGTCGCCGGTCATGCTGGATCGGTCTCCTGGAGAAGCCAGCCGAACAGGCCCAGCGCCGCAAGGGCGCCTGCGACCTGGGCGGCGATGAAGGCGGGCGCCGACGCGGGCGCTATGCCGGCGAAGGTGTCGGAAAGGCTGCGCGCCAGGGTCACGGCCGGATTGGCGAAGGAGGTCGAGGCGGTGAACCAATAGGCGGCGGTGATGTAGAGCCCCACCGCCATCGCCGTGAATTCGGGGCGAAACCGTACCGCGCCGAGGATGGTGGCCAGCAGGCCGAAGGTGGCGACAAATTCCGAGAAGGCCTGGGCCGGCCCGTCCCGCAGCTTGGTGGAAATCTGCAAGATCGGCTCGCCGAACATGGCGTGGGCGGCGAACACCCCGCCGATGGCGCCGGCCACCTGGACGACTGCGTAGGCAAGGGCTGTTGCCCCTGCGATGTCGCGCTTCAGCCACGCGGCCATGGTCACGACGGGATTGAAGTGCGCCCCCGAGACCGGGCCGAACACGGTGATCAGCACGACCAGCGCGGCCCCGGTCGCCAGGGTGTTGCCGAGAAGGGCGATGGCCGCATTGCCCCCCGCCAGCCGTTCGCCCATCACGCCCGAGCCGATCACGACGGCCAGCAGCATCGCCGTCCCCAACGCCTCCGCCCCCAGCCGGCGGGGCAGGGTGAAGCGAGGCGTGTTGGTCATTGCGAGGCGGGGCCCGGGGCGCAGCAGGCGGTGCGCTTGAAGGTTTCCGCCAGCGGGGCGCAGATCTCCGGCGCCCCGGCGCAGCAATCCTCCATCAGAAAGGCCAGCAGGCCGCTCATGCGCGCATAGTCCGCCGTGTAGATGATCGACCGGCCTTCGCGCCGCGACTGCACCAGGCCCGCGTGGCTGAGCACATTGAGGTTGGCGGACAGGGTGTTGGGCGGGGCGCCGATGCGGCGCGCGATCTCCCCCGCCGCCAGCCCCGGCGCGCCGGCCTGGACCAGTAGCCGGAACACGGTGAGGCGCGGCGCGTGCGCCAGGGCGGACAGGGCGACGACGGCGGATTTTATTTCCATGTTTCTACATTACCGGAATAATAAGAAGGTTCAACGACGGTCCCTGGCTGTCGCTTTTGCCGATAGTTAGGCCCTGTGCGATGATCGATCTTCCCGACCTCCCCGCGTTGGACGCGCGCTTATTCGACCGGATCACCGCCGAAGACGTCGGCCGGGCCAGGCTACTCACGCATCCGCCGCGCTTCCTGCTGCTGTACGGCTCGCTGCGGGAACGCTCCTACAGCCGACTGATGGTGCAGGAGGCGGCGCGGTTGCTGGAGGCGCTGGGCGCGGAGACCCGGATCTTCGATCCCTCAGGCCTGCCGCTGCCGGACAGCGTCCCCGCCGATCATCCCAAGGTGGCCGAGCTGCGCGAGGCGTCGCTTTGGTCCGAGGGGCATGTGTGGTGCAGCCCGGAGCGGCACGGGACCATCACGGGGGTGTTCAAGTCCCAGATCGACTGGCTGCCGCTGGAGTCGGGCGGCGTGCGGCCGACCCAGGGGCGGACCCTGGCGGTCATGCAGGTCAATGCGGGCTCCCAGTCCTTCAATGCGGTCAACAGCTTGCGCGTGCTTGGGCGATGGATGCGGATGATCACCATCCCCAACCAGTCTTCGGTGCCCAAAGCCTATGAGGCGTTCGACGAGGTTGGGCGGATGCACCCGTCCGCCTATTACGATCGCGTGGTCGACGTGATCGAGGAGCTCTACAAGTTCACCCTGCTGACCCGCGGGCTCTCCGACTATCTGGTCGACCGCTACAGCGAACGAAAGGCGGAGGGGCGGCTTCCGCCGGGTGCGCAGCATGTGGTCGCGGCGATGGCGGGCCAGTAGAGCGACGCCTAGCGACAATGGGATCGCTCCCCCGGTAGTGGATTATATGATCTGTGGATGATCCCGCGTCGGCCGGCCCGGTGGTGCGGGCAACCTATTGAATTGCAGGCCTTTGTTAACACCTTGTTAACCATAATTCATAAATTGTTCTCTGTATGTTCTGTTAACAACTCGTTGACGACTTCGCGACACTTTCCCGGGCGGTCGAAAATGGCAGTTGGTGTCATTGTCTCCCAGTTCGGCCCGTGTTAACCCAATTGAGCCCAAGAACGGCCTGTTCCTAGAGCTGAGGGCGTGGGGGCTACGGGTGTTTCTCTCGACCTTCGAGAAACAACTGGACGCGAAACGGCGGATTGTTGTGCCGCAGGATTTCCGCGCCGCCGCCACAGCCAGCTCGGGCGGGTTCGAAGGCGTGTTCTGTTTCCCCTCCATCGAAGCCGATTGCCTTGAGGGTGGCGGCGAGGCGCTGTTCAAGCGCTACCTCGGCGTCATCGACGAACTGCCCTTCGGCGACCCCTTGCGCTCGGCCCTCGAAACCACGGTCCTTGGTGGTCACAACAAGCTCGCCTTCGACACCGCCGGCCGCATCACCCTGCCCGAAATGGTGTGCGAGCAGTTCGGCATCACCGACTGGGTGTCGGTGGTCGGAATGGGCGACCGTTTCCAGATCTGGTCGAAGGACGCCTTCGCCGCCCATGTCGCCGCTCAGCGGATGGTCGCCCGCGAGGGCCTGGCGGCCTATCGCAACGGCCAGCGCGCCCAGCGGTCGGGGACGACCGGATGAGCGCGGCCGATCCCCATTTCCCGGTGCTGCTGGCCGAGGTGGTCCAGGCGATCGAGCCCGGTCCCGGCAAGCGGCTGGTCGACGCCACCTTCGGCGCCGGCGGCTACACCCGCGCCTTCCTCGAGGCGGGCGCCGAGGTGATCGCCTTCGATCGCGACCCGGCGGCCTTGCGCTTCGCCGAACCCCTCGCCCTCCAGTATCCCGGCCGTTTCACCCTGGTGCAGCGGCGCTTCTCCGAGCTGGAGGCGGGGCTGGAGGAGGCCGGCGCGGCCGACTGCCATGGCATCGCCTTCGATCTCGGCGTTTCGTCCATGCAGCTCGACGAGGCGGATCGCGGCTTCTCCTTCATGCGGGACGGTCCCCTCGACATGCGGATGGGCGGCGTGGGGCCATCCGCCGCCGATCTCGTGAACACCATGGCGCCGGCGGACCTGTCGCGCCTATTCTGGACCCTGGGCGAAGAGCGCCAGTCC
>Ga0182736_1001005_pt1 | contig 32337 bp, 24 predicted proteins | sample eDN5th30CKraftBY_FD_128882 | JGI IMG/M metagenome (GOLD analysis project Ga0182736, IMG submission 128882) | Enriched backyard soil microbial communities from Emeryville, California, USA - eDNA 5th pass 30_C Kraft BY (version 2) (version 2) | ecosystem: Environmental > Terrestrial > Soil >...
AAGGCCGAAGCGCGACATCAGCCTGACAATCGACCGCGACTCCGGTCCAGCCATACCTCGTTCCGGCACGCGGAACAGTTCGTCCGGCAACGCCGCCGCCCGCCGGTCGCGGCCGGCGACGGCCGGCACCCGCGGCGCGACCAGGGCCACGCGACGCTGCAACAGGTCGCGGCGCAGGCGCAGGCTGGCGACGAGCAGGCCGGCGCCGCCGGCGAACAGCACGAAGGCGCTCAGTAACGCGGGCCATTGCATCAGCATGGCGCCCTCACCTCACGAATACAGCGTCGCCGGATCGCGCGCTCACGCATTGGCAGTCACCCCGCGCATGAGCTGGCGCATCGTCAGGAAGGCGAGCAGCATGCCGCCGGCCGCGATGCCGAGGATGACGTGGCCGCGCGCATCGGTGAACAGCGGCGCCAGATAATCCGGCTGCACCAGCGCGAGGCCGCCGATGATCAGCAACGGCAGCGCGCCGAGCACATAGGCGGAGACGCGAATTTCCGCCGTTGCGGCATGGGCCTTGAGCCGCACCGCGCGGCGCCGCCGGATAATGTTGGAGAGGATGTCGAGCGTCGACACCAGATTGCCGCCGGTCGCGTACTGGAGCGCGACAGCGACGGCGAAGAAGCGGAAATCGCCAAGTCCGATGCGCCGGCTGGCGGCGTCGAGCGCTTCCTCGATCCGCGCGCCGATCTCGACCTCGTCGGCGATGCGGTTGAACACGGTGCTGACCGGCGGCGCCGCCTCGTTGCCGATCGAACGCACCGCGCCGGAAATCGGGATGCCGGCGCGCAACATGCGCGCCACGGTGTCGACCGTGTCCGGAAACAGCTCCTGAAAGGCGCTCTCCGCCTGCGCCTGCTCGCGCCGTATCAGGATGCGCGGCACCATGTATCCGGCCGCGGCCGCCAGCGGCGCGGCGACGACAATCGGCATGGCAAGCGCGACATGAGCCAGCAGCCAGACGGCGGCGGCGGCGATGGCGGCAGCCATGACGAGCTTGAGGCCGCCGATCGTCATGCCCCAGGTGCGCGCGGTGCCGGCGGCGAAGAACGATCGCAGGCCGCGGCCGAGCATTTCCGAGCGGCCGCGCAGCCGCTCGCCGGCAGACGCTTCCGCCTTTGTGGGGGTGACAAGTCCGACGCGGCGGTCGAACGTTTCATGGTGCCGGCGCGATGCCAGATAGGCCCAGATCAGCACGACCGCGCCGAAGAACAGCAACAGGATGGGTGCGGCGGCGACCGGCGCCATGGTTCAGGCCTTTCCCTTGTCGGTGGCTGCCGTCAGCGCCTCCATGAAGGCATTGGCCAGGCCGAAATATTCGAGCCGCGAGAGATAGCGCGGGTGGCCGGGCGTGGCCTCGAAGCGGCCGCGCAGGCTGCCGTCCGGGTGTTCGCCGAGATAGGCATACGAAAATCGCGTCCCCATCAGGATCACGTCGCCTTCAAGGCCGGCGATCTCCATGACTTCGGTGACGCGGCGGACGCCGTCGCGCATGCGTTCGGTGTGCACGACGACGTCGATGGCGCTGGCGATCTGGCCGCGAATGGCCCGCGTCGGCAGGTTGACGTTGGCCATCAGGATCATGTTCTCGATCCGCGCCAGCGCGTCGCGCGCCGAATTGGCGTGAATCGTCGACATCGAACCGTTATGGCCGGTGTTCATCGCCTGCAACATGTCGAAGGCCTCGGGGCCGCGCACCTCGCCGACGATGATGCGGTCCGGCCGCATGCGCAGCGAGTTGCGGACGAGGTCGCGCTGGATGACCTCGCCATGGCCCTCGATATTGGCCGGGCGCGTCTCCAGCTGGATGACGTGCGGCTGCTGCAATTGCAGCTCGGCCGCGTCCTCGATGGTGATGATGCGCTCGTTCACCGAGATGAAACCGGACATGGCGTTGAGCAACGTCGTCTTGCCGGAGCCGGTACCGCCGGAGATCAGCACATTGAGGCGGCAGCGGGCGATGATCTCGAGGACCCGCGCCAGCTCAGCCGAGACGGTGCCGGCCCGGATGAAGCTCGACAGGTCCATCATGGTCTTCGAGAACTTGCGGATCGAAATGCAGGGCCCCTTGAGGCTCAGCGGCGAGATGATGACGTTGACGCGGCTGCCATCGGCCAGACGCGCGTCGAGCATCGGGCTCGATTCGTCGACGCGCCGGCCGACCGAGGAGGCGACGCGCTGCGCGACGTGCAGCACATGGGCGTTGTTGCGGAACTGCAGCCGCGTCAGCTCCAGCTTGCCCTGCCGCTCGACATAGACCATGCGCGCGCCGTTGATCAGGATGTCGGCGACCGTGGCGTCGCGCAGCAGCGGCTCGAGCGGACCCAGCCCGATCATCTCGTCGACGATGCTCGCGGCGAGCGCATGCTGTTCGTACTGGTTGAGCAGCAGCCGGTGCTCGTTGGCGACCGCAGCGACCATATCGTCGACGCGAACCATCAGGTCCTGGCGCGACAGCCGCACCGCCACCGACGGCTCGATGCGCACCAGCACCTGGTCGCGGATGAGGTCGGTCGCGGAGGTTGCCAGCGGCTTGGTCATGCCCGCCAGCCCATCCTCGCCGGCCATGTCGGCCGGGGCCGGGCCCGCCGCAGGCGCGCCGTCGGGTATCGCTTTCTTGCCGAAGTTGAACGTGGTCATCCGAACATCCGGCTCAGAAACGAACGGCCGACCTCCAGCGGTTCGCCGGAGAGCTGGCGGATCAGCGGCGCCAGCCCGCGCTTGAGCGCGGCGCATTTCTGCGTGCTCTTCACGCCGAGATTCGACGCCGCCTCGACGGCGCGGTCGTACGGAACCACGATGTCGGGCGGCTGCCCGGCCACCCGCGCGAATTCCCGGTCCGGCAGCGCGCCGGGCGTGCCGTGCATGTTGAGCAGATGCAGCGTGGTGCGCTCGGCGGTGTTCGGGCCGAACCATTCGCGCCAGCGCGCGACGTCGCGCGCCGCCGTCAGGCTGCCATTGCTGACCAGCACGCAGGTGCTCGGCATATGCAGCGCGCGCGTCAGAGTGCTGGCGAGACCGGCCGGCACATCGGCGAAGACGTAGCGATAGCGGTTCAGCAGCGTCTCCAGCAGCGTGACGATGGCGTCGTCGGCGACCGGCGCGCTTTCGCCGAGACGGTCGAGCGAGGCCAGAAGATCGAGGCGCTGCGAGACGTGAATGACGGCGCGCTCGAGAAACAACTGGTCGACGCGTTCGGGATGCTCGCAGGCTTCGCGCAGCGCGTGGCTGGGCGAAACGTCGAGCTGCAGCGCGGCGTCGCCGTTCTGCAGGTCGAAATCCGCCAGCATCACCCAGCGCTGGCGCAATTCGGCGAGATACCAGGCGGTATTGACCGCGACCGTAGTGGCGCCGGCGCCGCCGCGCACGCCGACCACGAAAACCAGCCGCCCGGTGCGCGGACCGCGCCGCTCGACGGTGCCGGTCAGGATGGCGTTGCAGGAGCGCGTCACCAGATCGGTCACCAGCGGCTTGAAGAAATACTCGGCGATGCCGGCATATTTCAGGTCGCGGTACAGGATGATGTCGTTGCGGTCGCCGATGGCGATGACGCCGGTGTTGGGTTCGCACACATTGGCGAGATCGTTGATCCGCGCCACCGGATCGTCGACGCCGCTGAGATCGACGACCAGCAGCCGCGACGACGCCCCCTGCGCCAGCGCGGCGATGGCCGTCACCACGGTGCCCTTCTCGATATGGGCGTCGGCCACACCGAGTTCGGTGAGGGACTGGCGAACGATGCGCTCGGAATCCGGATCGTTGACGAAGACCTGGGCCGCCGGCGCGGCCGAACGCGCCGGTCCGGTCCGGGCGCTGCTGGCGAGCGTATCGCTCACGGCACGTTCTCCCTGCGTTGCGGCCCGGTCACGGCGACGCGCCCGGCGCCCAGCGGATCGCGGCTTCGATGGTGCTGGCGCTCTTGCGGGCGAACTGCATGAGCGCCGGCGAAACATCGGACGCCCAGGTCCGCAACGGCTCGGCCGGCTTGCCGGTATCGGCCGGGCCCGGCCGCTCGAGCGAGCGCACCGAGAGGCTGAGGCGGCCGAGTTGCGCGCCCGCCAGAACGATTTCGGCCTGCCGTTCGTCCAGCTCCAGCGTCACGGTGCGGGGCACGCGCGTCTCGCTGGTGAAGACGGCGCGGTCCACCGCGCCGGGGCGCGCCGCCGTCGTCAGCGACTGGTCGGTGGCGATCACGCGGATGTTCCGCAGCATCGTTTCGCTGACGGTTCTGCGGCCGGGATCGGCGGCGGCGTCGGTGAAGCTCTGCGTGAGGATGAGATCGACGAAGTCGCCCGGCAGCGCCAGCCCCGATACGCTCTGTGAGGCGTCGACGGCCACCGACACCGCCCGCGTGCCGGGCTTGAGAACGGCGGCGAGGAACAGCCGGTCGCCGGGCTTGACCAGATCGCTGGCGATCAGCGGCTCGTTGATATTGAAGTCGCGGCGCGTCACCGCGCCGTAATATTCCGGCTCCGAAACGCGGCCGCGCACCAGCGCGCCGGCGCGGATTTCGCCGGCGCCGACTTCGCGCCAGACCAGATCGCCCTGTCCGATCAAGGTGCCCGCCGGGATCCAGTGCGGCGCCACGAGGATGGCCGGCTTGACCGCTTTCGGCGCTTTCTCCTCCACCGTCGTCCGGCGAAGCTGTTCGAGCCACACCACCGAGAGAACGGCGCCCGCCACCAGGCACACCAGTCCTAGAGCGAGCAGGAGGTTGCGAAGAAGCATGTGACGACCTCACTCACGGTTACAATTGCAAAGCCTCCGAACACGGCCACGCCGTAAGGCACCGACGTGGCCGCGAACACGTGCGAGCGTTCGCGCGCGAACAGCCTGCGCAGCTTGCGAGCGCGATGAATGCGCGCCCCGTGCGCCGGCGAACGCGTCAGGCCGTAATAGGCGGCCAGATAGCCGAGACTGATAACGCCGCCGACCAGCGAGATCGCCAGCAGCAGCAGGCCGATCCGGTCCGGCGGCACGAGCAGCGTCGCGGCGCTGACGAGCTTGACGTCGCCGCCGCCGATCAGCCGGAAATGCGCGAGAAAACCGAGACCGACCAGAACGACCAGCGCCGCGACGACACTGAGCCAGATCCGCTCCGGCCGCGACAGCAGCCCCAGCACCAGGCCGTCCGCCGCGACCAGCCCGACGATGCGGTTGGGTATGATGCGCTTGCGCCAGTCGACGACCGCGCCGACGAACAGCAGCACCATCGCCGCCATCCATAACGCGATGAGGATCTGGTACCGGCTCATGCTCGCCTCGCCTCACGCAACCCGCCACCGGGACGGCCGATGGCGCCGACGCCGTGGCCGCTCCTGCGGCGGTTCCAATCCACGTCAGGTCGGCGGCTTCACCTTGCCGCCGATGTAGTTGAACAGCGCATTGAGGTTCACGCCGAGCAGCGTTGCGCCGACGATGATGGCGAGCGCCACCAGCGAGGCGATCAGCCCGTACTCGATGGCGGTGACGCCACGCTCCGACGTGATCGAAAAGAAATTCGCGACCTTTGTAGAAATGTGACGCATGGCAGCCCCTCTCTGAATGGTCGCCCCCGGCGCGTACCGGAACCTCGGCGACCACAACCGAATACTTGAGCGGGACTCGTCATTCGTTGATCAGCGTCAACGCGGCAGGTATTTTTGAATATCCGACATTCTGATTACAATATTACTTTCTAGTAATACTGCACCACATACGACCGCTCCTTACCGGCATCTTCCGCAATGCGCGTCCGGTAACGCCGTGCTCTGCTGCCCGAAATACTCACAGTAAAGGGTAAAATCAAACCAACATCGTCTCGGTAAATACATACTCAAATGGCCTTTTTTCTATCAATTACTTTCACCCTTGAGCAAGATCAACACGGGCGCCTGTCCGTCCCGACAGATGGACTCACGCGAATATCGCTCGCCAGGTGGCTCGAGGACGACGAATGGTTCGGACGCTGAAACAGATGAGCGTAAGCGCGCGGGCCGCGCAGCGGCCGCACACCGCCATGAGCACCGCCATGAGCATCGCCAAGAGCCTGGCCGCAGCTTTCATCGTCACCGCCTTTTGCGGCAGCTCGCTTGCACAAACGACGCTTCCCCTCCCCGCGTTCGACAATCTTCCAACCGTCGTCAAATGCCTGTCCGGCGACGGCTGTACGCCATCTCCGGCGCAGCCGGGCGCGCCGCGGGCCATCTGTCCCGCCGACGAATCCATAAAGTCGATGCCCGAAGCGCTGCGATCGAGAATTCGCGACTTCGGCAAGACCGATGCTGCGGTCAAGTGCGCGATAGCCGAGTCCGACATGGCGCCGATGGCCGCCGCAATCCGGGATGGCTACGAGGCCGGCAACGACAGCACGTTGAACGGCGCGCAACTCACCGCCGCAAGCCGATATGTCGATGACTGCCTGTCTCCGGAGTTGCTCGCCAACGCCGGGCCGCTCTCGCAGAGCGAACAGTCGTTTCTGAATGAGACGGTTGCCCTGATCGTCGAACGCCACAATCCGGCATGGGGCAGCCCGCGGCCGATATGCACGGCGATTGCGCTCGGCCGCTTTGTCGTCACCGCGCGCGACTGCCTGCCCGCTTCCGTCACGAGCCAGGCCGGGCGCGGCACCTATCTGGAAGACATTGCACTAAGGCTGTTCAGCCGCCCGACCCTGTACGGACTCGTGCTTCACCGGTTCGGCTCAGAAATCGATCCGGCATTTTCCCAACACAACGACATCGCGTTGCTGGAAACCGTCGGCGCGCAGGAGCTATGGCGGCCGCAAGGCGCGACGCCTCGCCTGGGGACGATACGTCTGCACGAAGATCTGTTCGCGCTGACCACCAATATCTTTCTGCGGGTGACGGCCAACGTGCGCGGCGGCGACGAACCGGACTTCACACCGGCCACACGCCTTCACCACAGCATCCTTTGCCGCCCGGCGCATATCGCGCCGAACGGCGTGTTTCTGCACGGCTGCCGGCTGGCCTCCGTGGTGACGCGCGGCGCTCCCTTGTTTCAGCGACAGGAAGGAAGACTGGTCTTCGTCGGCATCCATGCCGGCACGACCGAGACGCTTGCCGACCGCTCGCTCGCGGCCTGCGCGCCGGGACTGCCCAATTACGGCATCGCCATTCCGCCGGCCCTGCTCATTCGCACATTCCTGAAATAGGAACGGTCATGAACGACCCCTTCGTCGTACAGGCATCGGAATGCTGCAAATGGATTGCGCGGCTGCCGGCCGGCGGGCTCGTGGCGCTGGCCGTGGCGGGATTCGTTCCGGGAGCGGCATCCGCCCAGACTGCGCCCGTGCCGGCGCTGTCCTTCGTCTTCACCGATCCGGTTGGCGGCGCACGCTGTCTCGCAGGTGAGGGCTGCGGCGCAGCGACCGCCGGCTTTGAATCGAGGCCGCTGGCGTGCATCGCCGACGAGATCGTCAAAACAATTCCGCCTTACCTGAAGGCGGAGGCGCAGGACCTGTCACGGAGCGCCTTGACTGCGGAATGCCGCACGGCCGCCGAGGCGATGGCGCGACGTCGCGACGAGATCCGCGAACTCTATGCGCGCGCCCCCGGTGCCCCGGTGCCCGACGCGTTGCTCGATGCCGCGGCGAAATACGCCGAAACCTGTCTGTCGCCGCAACTCGAGCAGAACCACGGCCCGATTTCGCTGGCGGACCGATCGTTTCTGCGTCAGCACACCGGGCTGATCCTGCGCCGGGAAGGCCCGACCTGGCAGAGCCAGCAGCCTGTCTGCCAGGCGGCGCGCCTCGGCCGCTACATCGTGACGGCCCGCAACTGCATTTTTCCCGACGGTGGCCCCAATTTGCGGCCCGGCGACACGCTCGACGACATCGCGTTTCGTTTCTTCGATCAGCCGACCACTTACAGCCTGACGCTGCGCCAACTGGGCGGCGGCGGTGGCCCCAGCGGCGATCAAGCCAACGACTATGCCATTTTTGAAATCCCGCAGACGCCGTTCCTCGATGAAGACGCCGGGCCGCTGACCGGAAGCATGAGACTGTTCGACAACATCTTCACCGCAACGACCAATGTGACCACCATGTTGCGGCGTGGCTTCCAGTCCGGCGCCGCGCTCGATTTCAACTCCGCCGCCTATGTGCGGATGAACACGCTGTGCCGGCCGGCTTACATCGCGCCGGACGGGATCTTCCTGCATGGCTGCCAGATCGACTCGGTGCTCAGCAACGGCGCGCCGATCTTCCAGCGGCGGGACGGACGTCTGGTGTTCGTCGGCATCCATAGCGGCGACACCTCGGCACTCAAGCAGCCGGCGCTGGCCGCCTGTGCAACCGGCCTCAGCCGGTACGGCATCGCCATTCCGCCGGATGTTATCCGCAGCCTGGCGCACAAATAGGAGCGGCCATGTACCGACGGGTCCGGTCTCAGCCTCACGCCGCCGCGACGGCTGAACCGCGCCGGCAGGCGACAGTGAGACTGTGCGCCACCGTGCTGGCGGTCGTCGCCTTCCAGTTGCTTTCCATCAGGGGTGCGGTCAATGCGCCCGGTCCGATCGATCCGGTCGCCTCCGCGCGCTGTCTGGCGACCGGCGACTGCAGCGGCGCCGTGCCGCCCGGCATCGGCCCGGTCGAGACGCAACTGGCACAGCGGCTTCCCGGCCTGGAGCGCGCACCGGAACGGACGCCGGCCCCGCCCGCTGCACCGGCGCCGAAGCCGGTGTGCATTGCCTCGGAAGGACTGAAGAAGCTGCCGCAGGAACTGAAGGACCATCTCCTCACACTGGCGCGCGCGGACCGGGCCGGCGCCTGCGCCCGCGCCGTCAGCGTCCTGTCGCCGCTGCGCGACCAGTTGCGCGATGCCTACGAGAGCGCCAAGCCCGAAACGCTCGCCGACCGCTTCGTCGACGCCGCGAGCGATTATGTCGACACCTGCTTCACGCGCGACATGCTGCTCGATCGCGGCACGCCGACGCCGGCCGACGAAAAGTTCATGCGCGCGCATATCGGCTTCATCGTGCTGCGCCAGAACCTGACGTGGGAGGATTCGCAGCCGATCTGCCACGCCGTCAGGCTCGGCCGGATGATCGTCACCGCACAGCACTGCGTGCCGACCAACTCGGAGGCCTACAGGGCCGGCGCCGGTTATACGCCCGAGATCGCATTCCGCTTTCTCGACCGCCCGACCAATTACGGCCTGGTGCTGCGCAAGCTGGGCGCCGAGGGCAAAAGCTTCGAGCAGGAGCGCAGCCTCGATTATGCGATCCTGGAAATCCCCGGCGCGCCCGAACTGGCCGAGGATATTCCGCCGCTGGTCGGCGACATCGACCTGTTCGCCGACTTCTACAATCTGACCGCCAATATCTATCTGCGGGTGGCGGCCAAGGTACACAGCGGCGCCGCGCTCGACTTTCACCGCGCCACGCGCATCGAGCACAGCGCGCTGTGCCGACCCGCCTATATCGCGCCGAACGGGCTGTTTCTGCACGCCTGCCAGACCGAGGCTGGCATCAGCGGCGCGCCATTGTTTCAGCGCCAGAATGGCCGGCTGGTCTTCGTCGGCATCCATAACGGCGTGACCGAGGCGCTCGACGACCCGCAACTCTCGGCCTGCGCGCTCGGCCTGCCGAATTACGGGGTGACCGTGCCGCCCGCCGTGCTGCGTTCGATTCCGCTGCGTTAAAATTTCTCCGAGAGGTTTGCACAATGGATTCAGAGATGCCCGGATCTGCCAAATGGCCGAGGGCCGGCCTGATGTCGTTCGTCGGGGTTGCCGTTCTCTGCATCGCCGCAACGGACGCGTTCAGCCAGCAAAACCGGCGGGTGATCGCCTTCGAACGCGATCATCCGGAGATTCTGTCGTTCCGTCAGAAGTTTCCCGGCGGCGAAAGCACGCTCGCCGGCGTGAAGGTGCCGTCACTGGCGCTGCCGGTGCTGGACTTCACCTATCCCGCCGTGGTCGGTCTCGGCGGCTTCGAGAGCGCGGCGCCGGCGGTGCGCGAGCTGCCGGTTTTCGATCCGCGCGATCCGACCACCTATACGGTGCGGCATCGCTACGGCGACGTCGATATTACGATTTCGGGCGACATCAATATCCAGGGCACCCACCAAGCCAACGTTCCGGACGTGCCGGCGGATGGCATCGTCGCCGAGCCTGCCGATCCGTCCGAAATGCCCATCGCCCGCGTCACTGTTTACAAATTCCGCATTCCCTACGTGATCGATGTCGAGTGCGGTCCCGCCCACGTCAAACTCTGTCGCGACGAAGCTCAATTGCGTGCGCTCGCGCAGCGGCTGGCATTGGTCTCTGTCCCCAAAAGGTGATGCGCCGATGAAGTCCTTCGCCGCCATAGTGGTACTGGCCGCGCTGCAGACCGCGCCGGCGATGGCCGAGTTCACCTATCATCCGCCCGGGCTGCTGCAGCCAGCCCGGTCCGGCGTCGGCCAGACCAGCCGCCGCATCTACGCGAAACGTATCCGCTTCCCGCTGGCGCTCGACCGGCGGGAAGACGCCTTCATCAATTCGCAGGTGTGGGGCGTTGGCGGCATGTCGGGGCCGCGCGGCCTCGAATACAGCCGCCGCAATTACCGCATGCCGTGGAGCGACAATTACTGCGAGAAACGGCCGCGGGTCATGCCGCTGTGCCCGACCGGCAAAGGCCATCAGGGCGTCGATATCCGCGGTCCGAAATTCGCGAAGAACCGCTGGCAGATCGTGGCGGTCGAGAGCGGCCGGATCGAGCACATCTCCGACTTCAGCATTCTGATTCTGCGCGGCCGGAGCGGCACGCGCTTCCGCTACATGCATTTCAACCCGAAAACTTTGCGGGTGAAGCGCGGCCAGCGCGTCAGACAGGGTCAGGTGCTGGCGATGATGTCGAACATCATGGAGTACCGGCCGAACACGACCGTGCACCTGCATTTCGATATGGAGCAGACGCTGATGTTCAGGAACGGCGCGCGGCGCGTGTTCGTGCCGCCGTATTCCTCACTGGTCGTGGCGTATCGCCGGCTGAAGAAATTGCCGCCGCTGGACGGCACGGGCCGGCTGGCGATCGACCGGCGGCGCGAGATTCGCTCGCGCTAGACGCGACCCCGCGTCCTGCGCGCCAGGCTAAGCGCGAAGTTCACGGTGCCTTGTCCTTCAGCGGAGAAGCATCCACCATTCGTATGGATGCATCACTTATGAAAATGCTCGTGCACGTAGAGGCGGATCGCTGACGATAGGTTGCAGTGCTGCCGCTCGCTGTCGATCCCGCAAACAATATCCGAGATGTGCGCGCCGCGGGCCTTGGCGATCTCCTTGAGACCTTCCCAGAAGGCGTCTTCAAGGCTGACGCTGGTGCGGTGCCCGCCGATGACGATCGAACGCTTGATGACGCGGGATTTCAGCGGCGCGCCGCTATCGACCCGCCCGTTGGATTTGGAATCCGCAGCGCTATCGAAATGATCCGCGCCATGCTCGCGCATGGCGCCGACGTGGTCTCTTTGATGCGTATGCGCCCGGGGCTCGTCTACCATTTCCACCCCCAAAAAACCCGATGGAATTTGGATCTCAATCGGCACCGGCCGGCTCACGCGCCATGCCCGCCCGATTTTCATAATGTTAACATACCTACACTTTTATGATGTGGTATCTATCTGATACACGTAAAAATATTTAGCTAGGACGCCGCTAAGGGCTTGCACGTAAAGGGCTTTTTGCGCGCATTCCAAGGACGTTCGTATAATACCCACTCCGGGATCGCCCGCATTGATAGAGATCAAACACAACCCGACATTTGCCGGCGGTTGTCACCGCCGCGCTTTTAACCGTGCGCGCGTCTTTACAGCGGCGCGCGCAAACCGGGTACGGTCCTACTCACAGCTTCGAAAGCACGCCTTGTAAGTTGCAAGCCACCCGCATGATGCAGCGCGGGCGGCTTCGCTGGTTGCAACATGCGTGTGCTTTCAGTGTTCGGAACGCGACCCGAGGCGCTCAAGATGGCGCCGGTCGTCGCGCTGCTCAACAAAGAACCTTCCATCGCTTCGACGGTCTGCGTCACCGGCCAGCATCGCGAGATGCTCGATCAGGTTCTGTCGCTGTTCGACATCGACACCGGCCACGACCTCGATCTGATGCGGCCGAACCAGCCGCTGAACGAACTCATCGCCCGCGCCATTGCCGCGCTGGATCCGGTCGTTGCCGCCGAACGGCCCGACACGATCCTGGTGCACGGCGACACCACCACCGCGCTGGTGGCGTCGATGGTCGCGTTTCATCGCCGCATTCCTGTCGGCCATGTCGAAGCCGGCCTGCGCACCTACGATCTGGCGCAGCCCTGGCCGGAGGAGTTCAACCGCCGCGTCGTCGATGTCGCCGCGGCTTTGCTGTTCGCGCCGACGCCGCTGGCCAAGGCCAACCTGATCGCCGAGCGCACGCAGGGACGCATCGTCGTCACCGGCAATACGGTGATCGACGCCCTCGGTGCGGTCGTCCGCCTCATCGATGCCGACAGCGCGCGGCTCGCGGCGCTGAATGACCGCTTCGCGTTTCTCGATCCGGACAAGCGGCTGCTGCTGGTCACGGGCCATCGCCGCGAAAATTTCGGCGGCGGCTTCGACAGTATCTGCAGGGCGCTGGCCGACCTCGCCTGCCGAGACGACCTGCAGATCGTCTATCCGGTGCACCTCAATCCGAACGTCCGCGAGCCCGTGATGCGGACGCTGGCGGGGCGCGCCAACGTCCATCTCATCGATCCGCTCGATTATCTCACCTTCGTTCATCTGATGCGGCGCGCCAGCATCGTGCTGACCGACTCCGGCGGCATCCAGGAAGAAGCGCCGTCGCTCGGCATTCCCGTGCTCGTCATGCGCGATGTCACCGAGCGACCCGAGGCGATCGCATCCGGCGCGGTGAAGCTGGTCGGCACCGACGAGGCGCGCATCGTCGGCAATGTCGCGACGCTGCTGGATGACAAGGCCCAGTACGACGCGATGGCGCGCAGCACCAACCCATACGGCGACGGTCACGCGGCCGAGCGGATCGTCAACAGCCTGCTCGGCCGCCCGTTCGACGAATACGCGCCGGCCGCCGAGCCCCGCGCCGGCCAGACGCCGCCGGATCTGCCGGTTTCCAGGAGGAGGTCTTCGACATGACGCACGCCAGCCGCCGTTCGTGGGCGCACAGAGGCGCTCTCATGGCCTGCATTGCCGGCATATCGGCGATAACGAGTGGCTCCGCGTGGGCGCAGCAAAGCAATGCCGTACGCGATGCGATCGACCGGCTGGGCGCCACCACCACCATCGCGCGCGAAATCACATTGAAGGAGCTGGGCTTCAACGTCCCGGCGCTGCTGAGCGGTACCGACGCCCGGCGGCAGTTCTATCTGCCGGTGCCGGCCGGCATTCCGGTGACCGACGCCGCTCTTGAGGTGCGCGGTCATTACCTGCGCACGGACGGCGGCAAGGCGACGCTGCTGCTGTCGCTCGACGAATCCCCGGTTTGGGCGACGGCCTTCGCGCAGGACCGCGGCGACCTCAAGTTCACGCTGCCCATTGACGGCATGCCGCGGCGCAGCGGCTTTGTGCGCCTCGACGCCGCCTGGTCGTCGGTGACGTCCGGCGCGCTGTGCGGACCCGAGCATGCTATCGGCAACGTGGTCGCCATCGATCCGGCCACGCGCTTCAGCTATCGCTTCGACGGCCGGCAGGTGCGCGATCTGGCCACCGCCTGGAGCGCGCTGCCGGACGAGCCGGTCCTTCTGGTCGCCTCGCCATCGCTGGCGCGCGATTCCTACGATGTGGCCTGGCGCATCGGCGTGGCGCTGGAACGCGCCGGCAAACATCCCATCGTCCGCGCCTTTCCCGGCGTCGGCGATGTCATCGACACGACGCGGCTGGTGGTGCCCGAGCCGCTGAAGGTCGTGCCCGCCTTCGCGGCGCTGGCGCGCGGCGAGAGACGCACCATCGCCGGCGTGGCGGAAATCGGCGCTCTGATGATGCTCGGCGCACCGGAAACGCGCGCCGACCTGCTGGTCGCCGATGCCCGCATGGCCACGGTCATGACATCCGCCATCGAAGCCATCGGCGCCCAAATCGCGACGGCCGCGCCGTCCGCAGCTCCCTCCTTCGCCGCCTGGCGCAAGGCGTCGGCCGACATCGGCGACAGCACGCCCGACAATCACACGATCCGGCTGGCCACGCTGGGCGGGCGGCCGGTCATCGCGATCGCGCCGCAGGCCGGCGCCGAAGCTGCGGCGCTGTTCACCGACCTGTGGCGCCGCGTCGCGCTGACGCGGTCGCTCGTCGTCCGCGGCACCGAGGCCGCACCGGCCGATGGGTCGACCATTCCGCTGTCGCGCCTCGGCGGCGCGACCGGCACTTTCGACGTGCTCGCCCGCGGCGACTGGACCACCACGTTCGACCTCGGCAGCGTGTCGCGGGGCGGCCGCATCCCGGTCGAACTGGTCGTCGATGTGTCGGCCGCACCGGGCGCTGCCCTTAGTTCACCCGTTGCGTCGGTGTCGCTGAACGATGTGCTGCTCGGCGCCCGGCGCCTGAATGCCGAAGGCACGCCCGAGCGTATCGCGGTCCGCATCCCGGCCAACATTCTGGCGCCGCGCAACGTGCTGCGCGTCAGCTTCCAACGCCAGCCGATGAGCGACCGGTGTCGCGAGACGCCGCAGGCCTATCCGGCCGATGTGCTGCCGACCAGTCACCTGCGGCTGGAGCGGTCGACGCCGACCGACGACTTCCCGGGCATGATCGCGCGCTTCGCGACGCAGGGCGAACTGATCGTGCCGGCGGCTTTCATCGCCGACTCGCAGACCACGCTGCCGATGGTCATTCGGCTGGCCGAAGCCGCCGGTCTTTCGCCGGAAGATGCCGAACTGACCGTCGCCACCGGCCGCACCGCCAAGCCAAAAACCGCGTTCCTGGCTTTCGATGTGTCGATCCTCGGCACCGACGACAAAGCGGTGCCGGAAGCCGGCCGGCTGGCCTTGCCCGGCACCGGCGACCGGCGGATCGCCAACGTGTCGGGCTTCAACTTCATCGGCGTGGCCGAGATCGTGCACGCCGGCGACCTCGTCGGCATCGTCTACCGCAAGGTCGGCGCCAACGCGCCGGAAGCCGTGCCGCCATTCCGGCTCGGCCGTGGCGACGTCGCGGTAATCGGCCCGCAGGGCCCCATTGCCGAGATGGAGCAAAGCCGGCCGGCCGCCGGCGGCGCGGCCAGCGCGCCAACCGCAAGCGACTGGCTGGCATGGCTGCCGCAACTCAATACCGGCGTGCCGTTTCTCGAGCGCACGCTGAACTGGGGCGTTCCGGTCTTCATCGGCGCCACGCTTGTCGTCGTGGTAATCATCCTGCTGGCCGGCGTCGCCCGCCGCCGCTCGCGTTCCGGCCGATCCTGACCGCATGGAGCTGTACTGGCCATATTTCTTCGCGAGCTATTACTCGGCGCTGGAATGGGCCGCGGTCATCGTCGCATCGCTGATTCTGATCTCGGCAATCGACGACCTCATTATCGACGGCTGGTTCTGGATGCGCGAGCTGTATCGCGCGTTGACGGTCGACCGCATCTACAAACCGCTCACCAGCGAACAGTTACTCGCCCGCGACGAGCAGGCCATCGCAATCATGGTTCCGGCCTGGCACGAACACGACGTCATCGCCGCCATGGTCGAGAACATGATGACGGTTCTCAACTATCGCAATTTCGTTGTCTTCGTCGGAACCTATGTCAACGACCCCGCCACCATCGCCGAAGTCGAGCGCATGCGCCGCCGCTACCGGCATCTCGTTCGCGTCGAAGTGCCGATCCCCGGCCCGACCTGCAAGGCGGACTGCCTCAACTGGATCGTGAAGGCGATATTCGAGCATGAGCGCGAGACCGGTACCACCTTTGCCGGCGTCGTCCTCCACGACAGCGAAGACGTGCTGCATCCGCTGGAGCTGCGATTCTTCAACTATCTGCTGCCGCGCAAGGATCTGATCCAGATTCCAGTGCTCTCGCTCGACCGCGACTGGTTCGACCTGATTGCCGGCACCTACATGGACGACTTCGCCGAATGGCACGCCAAGGACCTCGTGGTGCGCGAAAGCATCGCCGGCGTGGTGCCATCCGCCGGCGTCGGCACCTGCTTTTCCCGACAGGCGCTGCTGACGCTCGCCGAACAGTCCGACAATCTGCCGTTCAACACCGACAGCCTGACGGAGGATTATGAAATCGGCTCGCGCCTGGGCCAGTTGGGCATGAAGTCGATCTTCGCGCGCTTTCCGGTGCAGTTCCGGGTGCGCCGCAGCGCGTGGTTCGGCCTCGGCAAGACGCGCGACGTCGTGCTGACCATGCCGCTGTGCGTCCGCGAATACTTCCCGAGCAATCTGCGCGCCGCCTACCGGCAGAAGGCGCGGTGGATCCTCGGCATCGGCCTGCAATCGTGGTCGCATCTCGGCTGGCGCGGCTCCCTCGCCGCCAAGTATCTGCTGTTCCGCGACCGCAAGGGCATCGTCACGTCCTTCATCAGCATCGTGGCTTACCTGCTGGCGGTGAACTTCACCGTGCTGGCGCTGGCAGATTACTTCGGCATCTGGACCACCCACTATCCGTCGGTGTTCGAGAACAGCCAGTTGCTGATCTGGCTGCTGGCCGCAAACGGCGTCGCGCTGCTGTTGCGCGTCATCCAGCGCATCTACTTCGTTGGACGCATCTACGGCATCGAGCAGGGGCTGCTGGCGGTGCCGCGCATGGTCATCGGCAACTTCGTCAACTTCCTGGCGGCGTGCCGCGCCTGGCGCATCTTCATCGGCCATCTCATTTCCGGCCGGCCCATCGCCTGGGACAAGACCATGCATGACTTCCCGTCCGACGCCGTGCTGATCTCCGGCAAGCAGCGCGCGCGGCTCGGCGACATTCTTCTCGCCTGGCAGGCGATCGACGAGAGCAAGCACGCCATCGTGGTCGAGAAGCAGAAGTCCGAGCCGGCGCTGTTCGGCCAGATCCTGGTCCGCCATGGCTGGCTGGACGAGGAAACCCTGGCGGAGGCGATCTCCTTTCAGACCGGCCTGGAACGCACGCACCTTGTTCCGGACATGGTGCGCCAGAACGCCAGCCGCATTCCGATTGCCCTGGCGGTACGCCATCGCGCGCTGGCGATCGGCGACGGCGATGGCAAGCACATCAATGTCGCCGTCGCCCGGCGTCTGTCGCCATCGGCGCTTGCCGAACTGGCCGCGGCGGCGCATGTGCCGGTGTTTCAGAAGATCGTCCGCGAGGGCGAGATCGCAGCCGGCCTGCGGCTGTTGCGCGGCGACACGACGAGCTTCGAAGCGGCCGAACGCGGCGCGGCCGCGCCGTTGCTTGGCGACATCCTGATCGAGCGCAATCTCGTCACACGCAAGGACTTCGATGCCGCCCTGCTCGATTACCATCCCGAACGCGACGGACGGATCGGCGAGTATCTCGTGCAGCGTGGCATCATCACACCCTCAGCGATACAGCAGGCCGTCGCCGAACAGATCCGCATGACGCAGACGTCGCGATGACGCATCAACGGACCGTGCACGCACCAGCGAACAATAGGTAAACATGAACCACTCATCGTCAACACCATGCGGCGCGAGTCATTCTCGTACCGTGCGCACCGCATTGATCGCGAACATTCGGTGGAAATCGGCGCGCGTTTCATAGCCGAATCAGAATGATTTTGATGGTCTGCACGCGGTGCGTGGCGTGCGTTGGGTGATGTCTGATCAACCCTTTGGCCGTCGGGCTGCCAATGTCTCGAACGCGCGTGACGTTTCCTTCCCGCTGGCCGACGGCGCGATGCGCGCTCGCGGCATTCACCTGTCTGCCGCTCGGTTCATTGCTGCCGGACGGCGCCGCGCGCGCGCAGCCACAAGCGCCGCCGGCCGAACAGGTGCAGCCCGCGCCGCAAGCCGACCCCGCATTCGCCGCGGCGGACGCCGCCTACAAGGCCTTAGAGCGCCGCGACTTTGCGGCCGCGCTGCGCGACGCCCGCGAGGCCGTGCGGCTGGCGCCGCAGCGGCGCGACTACCGGCTGCTGCTGATCAATGCCCTCACCGCCGCCGGCCATCCGAGGGAGGCCGAAGACAACATAACCAGGCTGCTCGCCGAGAACCCGGATCCGGAATTATCGGCGCAGCGCGGCTATCTGCGCAGCCGGCGCGGCAATGCCGCAGGCGCAGCGGCCGACTTCGCCGTCGCCGCGGCGGCGTTCGCACCCGGCACGGAGAAAGGCCGCGCGCTGCGCCTCGCTCATTTCGATGCGGCGATCGCGTCCGGCGCCGTGCAGCAGGCGCTCCGCGCCATAGCACCTTATGCCCGCGAACGCAGCTACGCTGTGGCGTCGCGGCGCGGCTTCGCCCTGCTGGCGCTCAAGCGTTACGAGGATGCGCGCGCCGCATTCGCTATGGCGGCCACCCTTGCCACGACCGCTGCGGATCGCAGCGCGATGACCCGGGCGCATATCGGCGTGCTGGTCGATCTCGACCGTATGGCCGAAGCGAGAGCGCTGTTCGCCAGATCGCTGGCGGCCGGCACGCTCACCGGCGGGGCAAACCTCGATATCGCCTATCTCGCCTTGCGCGTCGGCGACGATCCGACGGCGCTCGCTTTTTTCCGCCATGCTTATGCGCGCGGTCAGCTCAAAGGGCCGGCCGCTTTCGATGCTGGCTATGTCGCCAAACGGCTGGCGCAGAACGCCGAGGCCATCACGTATTTCAGCATGGGCATCGACGCCAACGCTGCCGCCGTCAGGTCGCGCGAGCCGCAATTCATCGACGGCGTGCGCCGTGAGGTGGCGGAACTGGAACGGGTGTGGGGCGGAAACTTCTCGGCGTCCTATGGCGGCGTCGGTTACATGCCGGCCGGTCCGGGCGCCACACCGCCATCGGGCGGCTCGGTCGCGCAGATCGGCGGCGAGGTGTACTGGCGGCCGCCGGTGATCGGCAATCGCAACGGCGCGCTGGTCGAGGCGTTCGCGCGCGCGTTCGAGACGGTCTACGACCAGACCGGCGGCGTTACCGGCGCGCCGACCGTGCAGGGCACCGTCGGCGCGCGGTGGAAGCCGTTCCCGGCCGTCAATCTCGTGCTGGAGGCCGGACGCATGATCAAGCTCGGCAATCAGTCGCGCAACGACTGGCTGCTGCGCGTCGCCTTCTCGCACGGCGGCGGCACCGATCTGCGGGTGGACCGGCCGCACTGGTTCACCTGGCAGGTCTACGCCGAATACGACCGCTTCACAGAAACGGCGCAGAACGTCGCGCTGTTCGAAGGCCGCATCGGCGAAAGTTTCCGCCTCAACGCGATCAGCAATCGACTGGTGCTGTTTCCGCATGTCGCGATGATCGCGCGGTACGACGACTCGCTGGCCGAGCCGCGCACTTATGGCGCGGGGCCCGGCCTGACGCTGCGCCAATGGTTTCGCGAAGACACGTATGCGGCGCCGCGCTCCTACATCGAAGCGGTGTTTCAGTATCGCTTCCGGATCGCAGGCGACGATCGCGTCAAGGGCGTCTTTGCCGGAATCAATCTGCTGTACTGACGTCATTTCCTATGACTGACGTGAGCCGAAGATCAAATGCACGAACGCACATGATAATACCCGTTGTCATATCGGCGATGCGTTCATTGCTCGCGCATGTCTGCGCATGCCGGGTAGATGTTTACCGAAACACTGTGCACATCCACAACATTCGCATGCGGCAAACATTTGCCTGTCGGTTCTGCACAGCAATTCGTGCGCGGAATCTGGCGAGCGATTGTTTCCGTTTCTAATGTTCACACGATTCGCGCGAACATGTATTTGCGCACGCGCGCCCTGCGATATGCAAAACGGGGCCAGCAGTGACAGCACACCGACAAACGGTAGCAGCAGTTCGTCCGCACCCATCGTCCAGCCCGCGTAATCCGATCGGAAAATTGCATCGCCGCCACAGCGTAAAGCTGACGCGCGCACTGGCCGCATCGGCCTTGCTGGCGATGGCGGTCGCGCCTTCCGCGCCCACGGCAGCGGCCGACGCGCGGATGTTCGTCAAAGCGCGGCCGATGCCGGCCGCCGATCCGTGGAGCGGATTCTACGCCGGCGCGCATGGCGGTTATGGCTGGTCGCAAAGCCGGCTCGTCAATGCCTTCGCCGCGCCCGGCGAGATCGACGCCGATCCGATGCTGCGCGGTGGACTGGGCGGCTTTCAGGCGGGCTACAATTTTCGCACCGACTGGCTGGTCGTCGGCGTCGAGGGCGAGTTCACCTGGAGCGACCTGCGGCAGAACAATTTCTCGTGCTTCACGTTCGGCGATCAGGTCTGTTCGGCCAAGTCCGAATGGTTCGCGGCCGTCACGGCGCGCATCGGCGCGGCCTACGGCGCCGCGCTGCTTTACGTGAAGGGCGGCCCCGCCTGGGTGCGCAACAGCTTCACCAGCCTCGCCACCTGCGCCGGCACGCAGCCGATCGCGCTGAACGGCGTCGTCGCCGCCTGCGACGACATGCATTACGCCAGCCAGACGCGCAGCGGCTGGACCGTCGGCGGCGGGCTGGAATATCTCATCGCCCGCAACTGGTCGCTGAAGCTCGAGTACAGCTACATGGACTTCGGCACCCGGCGCGTCACTTTCTCCGATGGCGGCGGCGGCGAGTTCGGCGAGGACATCCGCCAGACGGTCAATGTCGTGAAGGCCGGCTTCAATTATTACTTCGGTGCGGCAGGCCCGGGTGGCGGCGGCGAACTCGCATCGCCCTTTGCGGCTCGCAACGGCAATGGCCGCCCAAGCCGGGTCACGACTTTCGTCGGCTTCGACTTCGGCAAGTCCAGTTATGGCGGCATGATCGGCGCGATGATCGCACCGAACCGCGACATGGACTCGTCGGGCCTGCGCATCTTCATGCTGGGCGAGGCCGGGCACTACAAGTATCCCGACGACGCCGGCCCGATCAGGGGCACCTATACGGGCGGCGACCTGCTGGTCGGCTACGCCTTCGAAGGCGACAACTATTCGATCAATCTGCTGGCCGGCGGCAACGTCACCAATCACATGCTGAACGATATCGACACCGCCAACAGTGTGCAGGGCACGGCCTTCGGCGGCAAGGTGCGCGCCGACGCCTGGATCAATCCGACGCCCGCGACCCTGGTCTATGGCGAAGCGGATTACTCGACCGCGTTCCGGACCTATTATGCCAAGGCGAAGGTCGGCTACGACATCACGCGCGCCAGACGCGTGTTCATCGGACCCGAGGTCGCCGCGCTGGGCAACGAACGGTTCGACCAGTGGCGCGTCGGCGGTCACATCACCCAGATGACGGTCGGCCGCGTTCAGATGGATATTTCGGCGGGCTACGCCCACGACAGCGTCGTCGGCAACGCCGCCTATGGCGGCGTGGAGTTCAGCACCAGCTTCTAGCGCTCCCCTTCGCTAGGCCGCGCCGGCGGGGTCGACGCCAGCAGCCGGTCGACGCGGCTTTTGATGAGATCCCCCTGCACGGCCGGCCGCTCGTCCGGCGCGGCTTTTGGGATGGCCGAAGCCCGGATCGGCGTCATGGCAATGGCCGGCGCCGCGGGCATCGGCGGTCGCGGCTCCTCCGGCCGCGTCGGAATACCGGTCCAGCGGCTGTAAGGCGGCAGCACTTCGCCTTTCATCAGAACCGAGAGCGGCGCCAGCGTCGAGCCGCGCTGCATTTCGGTGGCATAGAGCACCACAGCCATGTTGCCGACCGAGCAATCCCGTCCGATGCGGAGATAATCCGCCTTCATCACCCGGTCCTCGAACAGGTGGGTCTGCACCGTCGCGCCGAGATTGAGCGCGGCATAATCGCCGATCTCGACCAGATCGAATTCGGAAAACAGCGTGGTTTCGATGAACACCCAGCGGCCGACCTTGCATCCCATCATGCGCAGACACGGCGCGGCGAACAGCGTGCCCATGAACGGCGTCATGGCTGCGGCGGCCGCCGTCTCGAACGACGCGTTGACGACGTCGTTGAGCCAGACGTAGCGGGACCAGAACGGCGTCACGATCGGCTCGAACGTGCCGATCAGCAGCTTCTTGACCGCCGCAACGATGGCGACGGTGACGAAAGCGAAGACGAAGGCCATCAACGGCACCGCAACGGCGAGCCCCCACAACGGCAAATGCTCGTAGGCCAGCGCAACGCCGATACAGAACAGCGTAATCTCAACAACCGCGATGACGTCCGGGAGCACGATGCGCACGAACTCGACCGCCGCGCGCCACTCGATCAGCCGCGACACCGGCGTGAAGGTCTGCTTCTCCGTGAACTCGCTGACCTCCTGGGTGTGCGGCAGTTCGAAGCCGGGCGAACCGAGCCAGCGCGTTTCGTCCGGCACCCGCTGATAGCCGCGCGGCGGCGTCGACATGACCCCGATCAGACAATCGTTGCCGATGTCCGTCCCGGCCGGCAGCAGAGCGCTGTTGCCGATGAAACTGTGTTCGCCGATCCGGTTCGGCCGCAGCTCGGTCAATCCCAGATGGGTGCGATGCCCGCCGACGACACAGGCATCGGCGAGAAACGCGCCGTCGCCGATCTCGAGCAGATCGGGCACGACCCGCATCGCGGTCGAGATTTCGGCGCCGTAGCCGATTTTGGCGCCCAACAACCGCAGCAGCGTCGGCAGATACATCGTCGCATAGAGCTGCGCAACGAGGTTCCTCGTGTTGCTCAGCATGTAGGCGAGAAACCAGCAGCGCAGATAATCCTTGCTCTGCCGCAGGTAGATACCGGGTTCGATACGGCCGATGGCGACCCGCTTCACGATGACGATGAGCGCGAGATACCAGAGCAGCGAAAGCGGCACGGCGACGATGGCGGCGCCGACGGCCCAGAGCGCGCCCCACCGGAAGAAGCTGAACGCCACCAGCGCCAGCCCCGGCGCGGCGCTGAGGATGAGCAGGTAGCCCATCGCATAGATCAAGATCAGATGCAGAAAACCGAACCACAAAGTGCGCCCGGGCCGGTAGCGCGCGGGACCGGCGGTGTTCTGCAGAGCGTCGACATCGACCTGCGCCTCGATGCACGGCGAACCGCACATGCCGCGGTCGGCGGCGATGACGGTGCCGTCGGCGAGATGGGACATGTCGTCGAGCAGGGACCGGTTCTGCATGCCGACATCGAGGCCGATGCTGCAATGCGCGCCGACGAAACATTCGGAGCCGATGGTGACCCGCCCGATGATGAGCCAGCCATCCTCGACCCGGTAGCCCAGCATCTGTGTCTCCGAACCGATGCTGGTGTCTTCGCCGACGGTCACCAGATCGAAAGCCGAGCAATATGGCGTATCGATCGAACAGCGGCGGCCGATCCTCGCGCCCATGGCCCGGTAATAGAGGCTCATCAGCGGCGTGCCGACGAACATCTCCGCCCAGCTCAGCCCCTGGAAGCGGGTGACAATCCACCACCGCAGATAATAGAAGCCCCAGACCGGATAGCGCCCCGGCCGGTAACGGCCGATCACCAGCCACTTCACGGCGATGCTCAGAACAAGCCACGACGGCCAGACGCCGAAACCGACGACCGTGCCGATGTTCAGCACCGTCGCCAGGTCCACCTCGCCGGCGCGGTACTGCAGGATCAGCACGATGCCGATCACCAGCGGCGCACAGACGACGGCATAGAAAACCATCAGGACGAAAAACTGGAGCACGACGCAGGCGACGCAGAACCAGGGCAGCGGCGCGCGGCCGGCCGCCGCTGGCGCGGCCCGCCCCGACTCGGCCGCGGACGCCCTCTCTTGCGCCGCCACCATCGCGGCCTTCGCGGTGTCGAGGTGGCGGGCCAGCCGGCGCACCGTCCGGTATTCGTAGAGATCGGGGATCGATACATGCACGGTCGCCAGCCGCGACCGCAGTTCGGTGACCGCCTGCGCGGCGAACAGCGAATGGCCGCGCAGATCGAGGAAGAAGTCGTCGTCGATGGAAATTGGCGACACCTGAAAGACGCGCTGCCAGACCTCGACGACGGCACGTTCCGTATCGGTGGCCGGCGCAGCGATGTCGTGCTTGGTCCGCCCGAATATCGTCCTCGGCGGCGGCAGCAGCTTGCGGTCGACCTTGCCGCTGGTCATTTGCGGCAGGTCACGAACGATGTCGAGATAGCGCGGGATCATGTACTCCGGCAGCCGGCTGCGCAGAGCACCGGCGACGCCGTCGCGGTCGAGATCCGTCGCGCCGGTGTCGAGCACGACATAGGCCGCCAGTTCCTTCAGATTGCCGAACTCCACCACGGTGACGGCCGCAGCCTGGATGGCCGGCTGCTCCATCAGGACGGCTTCGATCTCCGACAGCTCGATGCGGAAGCCGCGTATCTTGATCTGGGCGTCCGCCCGGCCGAGAAACTGGAATGTGCCCTCTTCGGTCAGCCGCACGAGATCGCGCGTGCGATACAGGCGTGACGGCGCCGCGCCCGGCGGCGCAAACGGATTTGGAATGAACAGTTCGGCGGTCAGCTCCGCGCGATTGAGATAGCCGCGCGCCACGCTGGCGCCGCCGATGAAAAGTTCGCCGTCCTCGCCGGGCTGCGCCTGCCGCAGGCTCTCGTCGAGAACATAGGCGGTGTAGCCCGGCAGCGGCCCGCCGATGGTGACCGGCTGCCCCGGCGTGCAGTCCGCGGCCGTCGCCACCACCGTCGTCTCGGTCGGGCCGTAGGTGTTCAGCAAGCGCCGGGTCGGCGTGGCCCAGCGATTGACCAGTTCCGGCGAACAGGCTTCGCCACCGAGCACCAGCAGCCGTACCGTCGGCAGATCGGTCGTCATCATCGACAGCAGCGACGGCACGGTCGAGAAGTAGGTGATGCGCCGATCGTTGATGAAGGCAGCGGCGTCGAGCGCCGAGCGCGCGATGTCGCTTGTGGGAATGACCAGCGTTCCGCCTATCGCCAGCGCCGCCCAGATCTCCTCGACGGACGCATCGAAGGCCATGGAGAAGCCCTGATAGATGCGGTCCTGCGGCGTAAGCCGGTACACGGTCCACAAGGCATGAACGAAGTTCACGGCGTTGCGGTGCTCGATAACCACGCCTTTCGGCCGTCCCGTGGAGCCGGACGTGTAGATGACGTAGCAGACGTCCTCGGGCTCGCTCTCGGCCGCCGGCTGCGGCGCCCAGCCGTCCGGATCGAGACTGAGATCGTCGTGCAGGAAGATCACTTCGGCCGAGGTCTGTGTTGCCAGATCCCCGCCGAGGCTGCGATCGGTGATGACGATGGTGGCGTCCGCATCCTCCAGAATGCTGACGATACGGCCGGTTGGGAATTTCGGATCGAGCGGGATATAGCCGGCGCCCGCTTTCAGCACGCCCAGCATGGCGCCGACCAGTGCCGACGACTTGTCGAGATGGAGCGCCACCAGCGAACCGCGCACCACACCGCGCGCGCGCAGGAACGCCGCCACCTGATCGGCAACGCGATTCAGCTGAAAATAGGTCAGCGCCTGGTCCTTGAATTCGACCGCGATGGCATCGGGCTGCAGCCGCACCTGCCGCTCGAAGAACTCGTGCAGCAGGCGCGGCTCCCCTTCCTTCAACGGTTCGAGGGTCGCGTCAGCGTCGTTTTCGATGCCCGTCATGCTGGCGCCAGGCTAGACGGACGACCGGGCCGCAGGATCTCCCGAACTCGCCAGATTGATCACCTGCACTTCGGTCGCGCCGGCGGCGCCGGCTGGATGGCGCATCGCCAGCGACACATGAAACAGGGTGTGCTGGTAGGCGATGAAAAACGTCTCGAAATGCGTCGTGCCCTCGACCTTGCTGCCGTTGGAGCCCGCCTTGAGGTCGGCAGGGTCGAGCGCGAACTTCAACGCCCTGAAGTCTAGCGCATGACCGAGACCGACCATTTTCGAATACGCCTCCTTCAGCGTCCACAGCCTGATGAACTCACGGATCTCCTGCGGCCGCGGCAGACCGCCGACGGCGTGCTGCTCGTCGAGATGGCTGAAGGCGGCGATCACATTCTGGCTCACGTCCTGGTCGACGCACTCGACGTCGATGCCGAGATCGAGCGTCGGCGAAATTGCGACGACCGCGAAACCGTCCGTATGCGAGACGCTGAAGTTGATCTTCGGCAATCCCTCGGCCACCGCCGGCTTGTCGTTCGCCGCGCTGGCAAACTTCCAGTCGGAAGGCGCCACCTTGCGATCGCTGGCGCGCGACAGGCCGATGCGCAACAGCACGCGGCCGGCTATGGCGCTGCGCCGGCTGGACGGGTCCTGAATTCTGTTCAAGGAGAGCCAGTCATCGTCCGTCAGCACGTCGAGACTCGATCGCGCCCGCATCAGCGCTTCCGGATTGGCCATCCAGATGACGATGCGATCCGTTATCGCTGCGGTCGGCGCGGTGGGCGGGGGTGTTCCGGCCAGTGTCCTGACAAGGTCCTTGCGCCAGCCTTCGACAAAGCTCGGGCGCGACGATGAACGGCGCTCGATCGAACGGTCCGGCCGTTCGGTCGCCGCTTCGTTCCCGTCCGGCGGCTTGTCGCTGCCGGCCGGCGCACTACCTGATGCGGACATCACGATGAGAAGCCATTTCGGCTCATCGTACAGGCGAAGGATTTGCGGCCTGTGGCATGAATTTACCGCGGGTCAATATTTCGGCCCGCGGCACGCTCGCAACTGAAAAGCAAAAACGAAACAGGCGGCGCCCGGGGACGCCGCCTGCCGAACTTCGCGCCGGTCGGCCGAGACTACTGCTGCTCGATCTTGGCGGCTTCGCGCACCGCACCCCAGCGTTTGAATTCCGCCGTCATGTGATCGCGGAAGCCGTCGATCGACGAGGCCGCCGCCACCGCACCGGCCTTGGCCATACGCTCCTTGACGACATTGTCGGTGACGATTTCGTTGAGGGCCTTGTTGAGCTTCTCGAGCACGGGGCGCGGCGTGCCGGCCGGCGCGACAAGGCCGTACCACGTGGTCACCTCGTAATCGGGCAGCAGACCCGATTCAATTCCGGTCGGCACGGCAGGCGTTGCCGGAAAACGCTCGCGGCCGGTCACTGCCAGCGGCTTCAGTTCGCCACTCTGTACCGGGCCGAGAACGGCGGACACGGTATCGAACATCACATCGACATGCTTGCCGAGCACGCCGGAGAGCGCCGCCGGCGAATTGCGGAACGGCACATGCAGCATCTGGACGCCGGCGATCTGCATGAAGAGTTCGCCGGTGAAATGCTGCGTGGTGCCGTTGCCGACGCTGGCGAACGTGATCTTGCCCGGGCTGGCCTTGGCCAGCGCGATCAGCTCCTTGACATCCTTGGCCGGAAAATCGGGACGCGCGACAAGCGCCAGACTGCCGGTCGCGACCTGCCCGACCGGATCGAACGACGCGATGGTGTCGTAAGGCAGCTTCTTGTTCATGACGCCGACAATGATGTGGGCATTGTTGACGAGATACAGCGTGTAGCCGTCCTTGTCCGCCCGCGCGACGGACTCGGCGCCGATGATGCCGCTTGCACCCGCCCTGTTCTCGACAACGACAGGCTGTCCCAGCTTCTCCTGCAGTGCCTGTGCGACGATACGCCCGACCAGGTCGGTGCCGCCGCCGGCGCCATACCCGACGACGATGCGCACCGTGCGCTGCGGCCATTCTTGCGCGTTGGACGCCGTCGAGAGAAATGGAGCCACCAGCATGGCGGCGGCGACGGCGATGGAAAGGCGCAAACGCATTCTTTTGCTCGCAAGATAGAGGTTGGGTTATGTTCTGCCCGGTGTAGAACAATTACAACGCTGCGGCGCAACGCGATAGAGGGACGACGGTCGATGGCAAACGCAAAGACGGATAGTGGGCTGGTTCTGGAGCAGCGTGGCGCCGTGCTCGTCATCAGCATCACGACGCCGGGCGAAAAGAACCGTCTGCTGCCTGAAGCTCTCGTCACGCTGGAAGACCTTGGCCGCAAGCTTTTTTCAAATAGCGAAATCAACGCCGTCGTTGTCAGGGGACACGGCGAAGCCGACTTCTCGAGCGGCCTGCTCAATCCGGTTGTGCGCGCGGCCATGTCCAAGGATGAAGTCGTCGCCATGGTGCGGCTGGCCAATCGCGCGTTCAACGCGCTGGAGGCGGTGCCGCAGATCGTCATCGCCTCGCTGAACGGCGAGGTGAAGGCCGGCGGATCGGAACTCGCGCTCGCCTGCGACATTCGTCTCGCGGCGGCGCACGCCACCATGCAGTTTCCCGAAGCCTCGTGGGGCGGCTTTCCCGGCGCCGGCGGCCCTGCGCGGCTGGCAACTATCGTCGGCCGCGGCCGCGCGCTCGAACTGATCTGCACCGGGCGCGCCATCGGCGCCGCCGAGATGGAAAAGATCGGTCTCGTCGAAGGCGTGTTCGACGGCGGCGCGCTGGCGGCCGAGACGGAAGCGCTGGCGATGCGCATCGCGAGCGCCGGTCCGCTGGCAACGCGCGGCGCCAAGCGCATCATCAAGGCGCGCTTCGAGCCGGGCGCCAGTCACGCGCATGACGTGTCGGACGCGCTGCGCTCCGCGCTGGAATGGAGCGCGGATGTCGACGAGGCCAGCGCCGCGCATCGCGAGAACCGCGCGCCGGTGTTCAAGGGCCGGTGACGTCATCCGCGGCGGCGGATGGCTATCGGGATAGCCTGACACAACGAGCGAGGCTTCGCGCGCCGGTCGAGTGTATCCGCCTTTGCACGGACATCCTGCATTCCGCCTTGCTCGCGCCCGATCGATGCGTCATGAGCGAGGGCTGACCACCCGCGCGGCGCGAAAGCACATCGGACCACATGCACATTTTTATCATGTCGGCGGCGTGTGCCTTCGCGATCGCGGCTCTTTACTACAACCAGCCTCTGCTGCCGCTGATCGGCGACACGTTCGGCGTGGCGCCGTCGACGACCAGCCTCGTCGTCATGTTCGGCCAGATCGGATACGCCTTCGGCCTGCTGCTGTTCGTGCCGATCGGCGACCGTGTCGAGCGCCGCCGCCTCATCCTTGCGCTGCTGTTCGCCAATTCGCTGTCGCTGCTCGCCTGCGCCTTCGCGCCGAACTTCACCTTGTTCGCCATCGCCACCGTTCTGGCCGGGCTCACCAACGTCACGCCTCAGATCATTATCCCCACGATTGCCGGACAGGCGCCGAAACTGTCGCGCGGCCGCACCGTCGGTCTCCTGCTCGCGGGCATGTCCACCGGCATTCTCGTCGGACGGACGCTGAGCGGTTTCGTCGGCGGCGCCCTCGGCTGGCAGTCGGTGTTCATGCTGGCCGGCGGCGTCAACGTCATCCTGGCCATCACCATCTGGCGGCGCCTTCCCGTCACGCAGCCGACGACCCGCGAGCCCTATGCGGCGCTGATGGGATCGCTCTGGACACTTCTCAAGGCGCAGCCTGCGCTGCGCACGGCCTGCGCCGCCTCCTTCGTTGCATTCGCGGGACTGACGGCCGTGTGGGCATCGCTGGCGCCGCTGCTCGCCCAGCCGCCGTACGGGTTCGGCGCGCAGGTCGCGGGCCTGTTCGGCCTCATCGGCGTCCTCAGCATCGTGACGGCGCCCGCCGTCGGCGGCCTCATCGACAGGTTCGGCGCGAAGCTCATGACGCGCGCCGGATTGACGACGATCATCGTCGCCTATGGCTGCGTCGCCCTTGGCGGCATCACGCTATGGCCGATCCTGATCGGGCTGGTGCTCATCGATTTCGGATGCCGGTTCGTCATGATCTCGAACCAGACCGTCATCTATCCGCTGCAGGCGGATGCGCACAGCCGCCTCAACACTTTGCTGATGTGTTCGGCATTCTTCGGCGGTGCGCTTGGATCCGCCGCCGGTGCGGTCGGCGCCGGTCTTGGCGCCTGGGCCGGCCTCGGTTTCGTCGGCGCCGCGCTGGCGGCAATCGGCCTGCTGATCTACGAACTCAGAACGCGCGCGCCGCGGCCGACGGCGTGAGGCTGGCACGCTGGAGCGCTTTCTTGAACAAGTCGAACGCTGCCGTGCCGCGCCGATCGGGGTAATAGAGGTGATAGCCGGCGAAAGGCTCGCACCATGGCTCCAACAAGCGAACGAGACGGCCATCGGCAATCGGTGCCGCCACCAGATCCTCCAGGATGTAGAGAATGCCAAAGCCTTGAACAGCGGCCGCGACCAGAAGGTCGCCGTCGTTAAACACTGGCCCGCGGCCCGGCATGACCGTCACCGTCCGGCCGTCGCGCTTGAACGGCCAGGGTGAGATGTCGCCATGCCCGTTGCGATAGGCGATACAGCGATGCGCAGCGAGATCGGCAGGCTCTGACGGCGCCGACAGTTCTTTCAGATAGGCGGCGGCTGCTACCACCGCGACGCGAAGCGGCGGCCCGACCGCCGTCGCGATCATGTCCTTCTCCAATCGCTCGCCGAGCCGGATGCCCGCACCGTAGCGGCCCGCCACGACGTCGGTCATTGCATCGTCCACGCACACCTCCACCTCAATGCCCGGGTGAAGACGCATGAAGGACGGGAGCATCGGCCACAGCACTGTGTCCGCGGCGTGTTTGCCTGCTGTGACCCGGACGGTGCCGACTGCTGTCCCGCGCGCGTGGGACAGCGCCTCGATCTCGTCGTCCAACCCGGCCAGTGCCGGCGACAAGGTGGCGAGCAGGCGCTCGCCGGCAGCGGTCGGGGCGACGCTGCGCGTGGTGCGGGCGAGCAGACGAAAGCCAAGTTGGTCCTCCAGCCGCTTGATGGTCTGGCTCAATGCCGACTGCGTGACTCCCAGCCGCCGCGCCGCACGCGTGAAACTGCGGTCGGCGGCGATCGCCGCGAAGATGACGAGGTCGCCGAATTGATCCGGGCGCATCGATTATCCCTGCCACTAGGGCATATTACTTATTAGGCCGTTATATCGATCAATTAGCACGACTACATAGCCTGTAACAGAAGAAGGCGTAAGGAGCAGGTTATGGGAAAGATTTGGCTGGTGACCGGCGCAAGCCGGGGACTTGGACGCGCGATCACGCGCGCGGCGCTAGATGCGGGCGACACGGTCGTGGCGACGGCGCGGTCTGCCGACGCGGCGCGCGAGGCCTGCGAGGGTGAGAATGATCGCCTGCACGCGCTCACGCTCGATATCACGGACGCCGAAGCCGCGAACGCGGTTGCCGCCGAGACCGCCGCACGGTTCGGCGCGATCGACGTGCTGGTCAACAATGCAGGCTATGCCGAACTGGGCTTCTTCGAGACTTTTACTGATGCCGCGGTACGGCGTCAGTTCGAGGTCAATCTGTTCGGCACGATGAACGTCGCGCGCGCGGTCGCCCCCTATATGCGGGCGCGTCATTCCGGCCTCATCGTCACCATTTCGTCGGTCAGCGGATTGGTCTCCAATGGCGGCGGAGCGGTCTACTCGGCGTCGAAATTCGCGGTCGAAGGATGGATGGAGGGCTTCGCGCAGGAGCTGGCCCCGCTGGGCGTCCGTTCGCTGCTGGTGGAGCCGGGCATGCTTCGCACCGACTTCATGGATCGGAAGTCTGCCAGCTTCGGCAGTATCGACATTCCCGACTATGCCGAAGCGATCGCGCAGTATCGCGCGTTCGTGGACGGTGCCAACGGCACCCAGCCAGGCAATCCCGCTCTACTCGCGGAGCGCATCGTGGCGCTTGCTTCACAGGACGAGGTGCCACCGCGACTTGTGTTCGGCGACGACGCCCGGCAGTGGGCTGGCGCGAAGGTCGAACGATTGCGCCAGGAAATCGCCCGGTCCGCGGATCTCGGCTGATCTATCGGGCCCAACCCGAAATCGCCGGCTTACGATCCTGCCGACAAAATAAGGGTCGCTGGCGGCCATATTGCCTCATAGAGGCAATCGACGAAGTCTGGCGGAGAGGGAGGGATTCGAACCCCCGATAGGCTTGCACCTATGCCGCATTTCGAGTGCGGTGCTTTCAACCGCTCAGCCACCTCTCCGGAGCCCTGCGAACCCCGAGGGGCCGCGCGGACGGCGCTATCTAAACAAGCGGGCCCGGTCAGACAAGGGAAACCGCACTTTATATGTGACGCTCTTGAAATGTGCCGCTCTCTATATGTGAAGCCCTTGCGCGGACTCAGGGCGCCAGGGCGCCGGGAGGCGCCGGGCGGGTCAGGACAGGCCGCCGGCGGGCCCCCCGAAAGGGCCGCCCTGCGGGTTCCGGCCGGCGACAAGGGCGCGCCAGAAATGGCGGCTTTTCTTGACATCGAACCCCCTTCCCCGCCATAAGCTTGGCCAGCGCGGACCCTTGGGTCCGCGTGTTCGTTTATGTTTGTGGCAGATGGCTCTTAAGCCTCTGAAAAAACACACAAAACAGACTGGAAGAAGCCGTTCCGGAATGGTCCGAGACCGGTATGAACACGAGAGAAGAACGATGTTCGCAGTCATTAAAGCCGGTGGCAAACAGTACCGTGTTGCCGCCGAGGATGTGAT
>Ga0182736_1001006_pt1 | contig 32209 bp, 30 predicted proteins | sample eDN5th30CKraftBY_FD_128882 | JGI IMG/M metagenome (GOLD analysis project Ga0182736, IMG submission 128882) | Enriched backyard soil microbial communities from Emeryville, California, USA - eDNA 5th pass 30_C Kraft BY (version 2) (version 2) | ecosystem: Environmental > Terrestrial > Soil >...
CCGAAGCTTTCTGCTAAGAGGCGCGACGCCTTAAATGGCTAGGTTATTCCGCGGTAGCTCAGTGGTAGAGCATCCGACTGTTAATCGGACGGTCGTAGGTTCGAGCCCTACCCGCGGAGCCAAGCCAATTTCACCAAAATCCTTGTAAATCAAGCACTTAACTCTAAGTGCTGGCCACCCCGGCGGCACCGTCATACCTTTTTGGGGTATGGTTGGGGGTATAAAAGGGGTTGGCGATGAGGCCCATCACGCCGCAGAACAACAAGGGCATTTGGTGCCTGACGCGGTTCGTTCCACAACGCTACAAAGCCGTCGATGCGCGCAAGATCGTCCGCATCAACACCGGCATCCGGGTTGCCGACGATCCGGCCGGCATCCGCGCGTATGAAGCCGTGCAGGCGCTGAACGCCGAACTCGAAGCCTACTGGCGCGGCCTTGCCGAAGGCCGGCCGACTGCCCCCGTCACATCCGAGAACGCCCGCGAGTACGCCGCGCGCCTTGGCCTACGCTATCAGCCCGTCAGCGCGTCGGCGGCCGGCCCCGTCGATGAGATCCTGCGTCGGCTTAGCCTGCTCGAAAGCCGCGGCTTGGTCGATGAACCTAAGGCGGTTGCCGCCATCCTCGGCGGGGCGAGCCGGGGTAAGGTAGCGCTATCGGGATTGGTGAAGGCATTCGAGGCCGAGGAAGCCGTAACCCTCGCCGCGTATTCGCCCAATCAATTGCGGCGCTGGCGGAACACCAGAAACCTTGCCGTCAAAAACCTTATGTCCGTTATCGAGCGCGACGCATATATCGACGAGCTGACGCGCGATGATGCCCTCGATTTCCGCGATTGGTGGAAAGAGCGAATCATCAATGAAGGCGTTGACGTTGATACTGCGAATAAACAAATCGGCCACATCAGCGCAATGATTGAGGGGATCGCGAAAGCCAATCGGCTAGAAATCGATCTCGTCTTCAAGGGGCTGCGGATCGACGGCGGCGGCTATAACCAACGTCAACCATACACGCCCGAGTTCGTGCAAAATCACATCCTAGCTGAGAGCGCCCTCGCCGGACTTAACCCGGAAGCGCGGCGCGTCGTCTACGTCTGCGCCGAGATCGGCCTGCGGCCCGTCGAAGTGGTGAACATGACCGAGAACAGCATCAAGCTCGAATGTGACGTGCCGCACGTTATCATTCAGCCCGAGGGGCGGGTACTGAAGACGCCCTACTCGGAGCGTCATATTCCGCTCGTCGGCGTCGCGCTGAAGGCGATGCGGCTTCAGCCGAAGGGGTTCCCGAAATACTTCGACAAGTCCGCAGCGCTATCGGCGTGCGTCAACAAATACATGAAGGCCAATAAGCTGCGGCCCGAGACGAGGCTGACCCTATACAGCCTGCGCCACACCTTCGAGGACCGGCTGACGACGGTCGAGCCGCCCGAGAAGATCCAAGCCTATCTGATGGGCCATAAGTACGACCGCCCGAAATACGGTTCGCCGCCTTCCCTCGAACAGCTTCAGGTCTGGCTCAACAAGATCGCCTTCCGGGCGCCGACGTCCATATAGCTTGAAGCAACCGGCCCGCGCGGGCTTCCGGCCCGTTGCGCCGCCTCAAGCTCGCGCCCCAATCGCTCGCCGGGCTTTCTGACCGCGCGGCTTCCCTATCGAGCCATGCGCGTTGCAGGCGCGCTATCGGCTCGACCGCATTCCAAGCGACGCTGCGGCGTTCGCCGGAATAGCCGAACTGTTTCCAGTCGTCGGCGGTCAGCGCCGGGGCTCCGCGCCATGTCGGCATGTTCCAAGTGTCTGCCCCGCCTTACCCTTGAACGGCGCGAGCCCGAGCCGACGCCATACGCCGCTGACCGTGCGATATTGGCTGATGTCACCGCACTCGCCGGTGTGCGCTGCAAGACTGCCCAAGCCCAAACGCCTGCAACCCACGGCACAGTCGGCAGGCGCTTTGTCAACGGCACCTTGAACCTGACCCGGGTTCGTCGTTTCCGGCAACTTGAACCTGACCCACCCTCCGTCATCGCCATTGCTCCCGCGCGCGGGAGCAATGGCGTCACACGTTCGCTTCTGCCTTCGCCTTCTCACTGCGCTGCGGCCGCGCCATAATGCCGGCGCGGCGTTTGTCCTTGAGGCGGTAGCTCTCGCCGCTGATCTGTACGACCGCGGCGTGATGCAGGACGCGATCGAGCATCGCCGCTGTAAGCACCGCATCGCCGGCGAACGCCTCATCCCAGCTGCCGAAGGCGAGGTTTGAGGTCAGGATCATCGAGCCCTTCTCGTAGCGCCTGGCAACGACCTGTAAGAACAGGTTGGCCTGCTCGCGCCCGAACGGCAGGTAGCCGATCTCGTCGATGATCATCAGCTTCGGGCTCGCCACCGTGCGATGCAGGGTTTCCTTCATGCGACCCTGGCGTTGTGCGGCCTCCAGCGCGATGACGAGGTCGGCGGCGGATGTGAAGCGCACCTTCCAGCCCTTCGCCACGGCAAGCAGACCGAAGGCGATGGCAAGGTGCATCTTGCCGGTGCCCGAAGGCCCCAGCAGCACCACGTTCTCCGCCCGCTCCACGAAGCCGAGCGAAGCTAGCTCCTGGATCTGAGCCCGTGGAGCGCCGGTGGCGAAGCCGAAGTCGTAGGATTCCAGCGTCTTCATAGCCGGGAAGCCCGCCGTGCGCGTCAGCATCTGGCGTGAGCGGACCCGTCGCGCTTCCCGCTCGGCCCGCAGCACCTCCTGGAGGAAGTCGGCGAAGCTGGCATCCTTCCGCTTGGCGGCAGCCTGTGCAATCGGACCGTAACTGTCCGGCAGCGCCGTCAGCTTGAGCTCTTCGGCCAGTGCCGTGATGCGTTCGTGCTGCAGCCTGGTCATGAGCACACCTCGGGGAAGAGGGCATCGTAGACGCTGAGTGGGTGCTGGTAGCCGGTGATCGCCTTGCGTCGAGACTGCTGCGCCGAGCGGATCGACCGGCCGCTGCAGAGCGCCGGCAGCCCCTGCAGCTCTTGCTTCTCGATGAGCAATCGCTCTGCCGGTACCTCGCCCGTCGTCGCATGCACGCGCGTGTTGGCGACCTCGCGCAGCCAGCGCGCGACCGCCGCATTCGCCGCCTGCCGGTCGGGCCGCAGCCCAGCCTGGCGCATCGAGGCGACGAAGGGGATCCAGAAGCTGCGCTTCAGATAGCCGATGAAGCGCTCCACCTTGCCCTTCGTCTGAGCCCGGTACGGCTGACACAGTCGCGGCATGAAGCCGGCGTGACGGGCGTAATCGAGGAAGCCGGCATGGAAGCGATGCATGCCTCGGCCGTAGGCGTTCCGCTCCAGAACAACTGTGCGCATGTTGTCGTACAGCACTTCCTTGGGCACGCCACCGAAGGTCAGCAGTGCGTTCTCGTGCGCACGGATCAGCGTATCCACCTTCTCGTCGTCGCAGAACTCGACGTAGGCAGTGCGGCTCCATCCCAACGTGGCAATGAACACCTTCAGCGTATCGGAACCGCGGCCGACCTGCGCCCAGTCCGCCTGCATCTGCTCGCCGGGGCGCGTCTCGAAGCGCACGACGGGTTCGGGTGCAGGCGGCGGCACGAGCGAACGCACGAACTGCTTCAGCCGCGTCTCGCCGCCGGCATAGCCGCGAACCCTGACCTCGCGGAACAGCACCACGGCAGGGATGCGGTCCGGCGCCGCCGCCCGCATGCGTTCGACGATGTAAGCCTTGAACGGGTCGAGCTTCTCGGTCCGCTTCGGCGCCGGCTTGCGTGTGGCCGCCGCTTCGCCCTCGCGCAGATACCGCCGCACCGTGTTCCGCGACCGGCCCGTCGCACGTGCCAGCTCACGGATGCCGGCCCCGTGCTTCTTCAGAACATCCAACTCCATCCACTCCTCCGCCGTCAGCATCGGCCCCTCCATCTCGGAGGAACCACCTTGGACGGTGGGTCAGATTCGAGTTGCCGGGTGGGTCAGTTTCACACTGCCGATGACAGCTTGGCCATCGCCAACAAATCAGCTTCGAGCACCCCAACTGCTTATTGAAGAGGGCTATGGCGGGAAGGAACGGCGCCAATGCGGTTTCAAGGTCGCGATCTTCCGGCAGGGCTTTCCCCACGACCACCCGCTCGAAGGCCGCCGAGCCGGCCTTTTTGCACCCGCCGTTCAACGCCCGGCCAATGAATGCCCCTTCCTCGCAGGATCAGCTTATTTTTTGCGCGCAGCCAACGCCGCCGCGTCCGCCATGTAGCGACGATCTCCTGAATGAGCGGGTCCGCAAATCGGAGGTCGGGGGCAGCGCTTTGGCTGCCCCTTCTTTCCTCGGCCATGGCGCCCGACGAACGGGTTTCGTTTGTCGCTTGGCCATCGCTATTCGCAGCGGTTCCGTGACAGCATTCTGGTTGTCTTTGCTATTTTGGCCGGAACCACGCCCCTTGCGGGGATTGATGTCGGGGGCGCTTCAGACCCCGGACGCTGCGACGACCGCGCGCGGGTCCTCGCAGTCCTTTTGGTCGCTGCAATAGATGCGTCCGCGGCGGCGGCGAGATCGGCATCGCTATGCGCCCTGGGTCTCGGCGGCGATCTTCGGCTCCGTCCTCGCGCCGCATCTCTAGCTGGGCGGGAAACAGTTCGCGAAGCCGCTCGATCGCCCCACAGGAGCGTGGATCGAAACTCCCAACACGGCTCGACGCTATCGCCCCGGAAGCCGTCACTACTGGCGCGGGGTCGATCGAAACGCGCAAGAAAGGAAGGGCGCAGACTGAGGGATTACAGCCGGGCACACCGGTCGAAATCGACCAACTATGTGATCGACCCGTTGCAGCCGATGACGAGATGCACCGAGACTTTCGATTTCTCCTGCGCAAACCAGCTCACAGAATCGTGCGGATCGAGGTGGTCGGCAGTGAAGTGCACCACAAATCAGTGCCGGCTCGATGCGCGGCCCCGGTTGGGCGTCGGCACGAACGGCACTGCCCGGCCGCCCCGCATGCCCCCCCCCGTTTGATGTTCCGGATACAAAAATGCCGGCTTTGAGTGGCGGTAGAGGCGCGCTTGTGAGGCGTCGCTAATGGGCGCTGCACCCTTCGGACTATGCCCTCCGCTTATCCGCGAAGGCGGAACTTAAGACTTTGCAACGCTGACCACATTAAGAGCAGCACAAATAGGCTGCCGAAGACGACCACTCTGAGGAACGGGCTGCATATGCGCATCAGCAAGGTGCGTGGCCGCGTGCCATGGCGCGGTTGGTCTTGCTCTAGCGGATCATACGTTTCCCGCATCGAGGCGCTCTCCTCAGCTGCGCTTGCAATCGCGAGCGCCATCCATTTGATCAGTAGCCTGAAAGAGGCTTTAGCGTAAAGACAATGGCGAGCCACTCCCGCGGAAGTAGAATTCTCCGCTTCCAGACCGTCCGTCAAACGCCCAACCAGCCAACAACGTGCTGCAACAGATGGGATGTTCGCCCGCCCCCAAATGGATATACCTAGCCCAGTCCGTTATGTAGATTTTTTATCCCAGTATGGACTGGTTGGCAGGGGCGAGCGGTACAGGCCAACCGGACGGAGCTCATTCCATTTATTCAATATTCTGCGTGGCCTTGTGGCACGTATCGTCGTTTGGGCCCACCTAGGACCTGGTGAACTTCCCAATTAGAATACCGTCCGACCTCGGCCCGACGTGAACACTCTACACCGAGGTGATCTTCTTCCAGTTCGCACTGATCATTCCGCTCGCCCGCATCCCGCCAATTCGTTCAACACTGCTACTTGTGGCTCTTGCAGCGGATCTGCTGCTAGCCGACACCTTCAACACGTATGCCGCCAGTTAGATGTGATACACGGCTTACTTGCCGTTCTTCGTCGTCGGCCGAATTTTATACCTCTATGAGAGGTCGCAACTTTCGCGCGGCAGGACCATAGGTCTGAGTGTAACCCTTTTGTATTGCTGATCTACCAACTTGTGCGCTGAGGCTGGCTGCCGGCCAGCCCCTCAGGCTGGGATTCGATGCACCGCTCCACAGGTCACGACCACCCCACTTCGTATCCCGTGCGGTCGATGCGCCACTTCACTTCCCGGCCGCAACGTTTTCCGCCACGGCGTGACGCCGACTCCGGAGGAGAAGGAACTCATTCGACTAATTACTAAGCCCGTTTAGGTGCTCAACCGACTGGCTCACATCGGCATTTTGCAATCCCTGATCAGCAGTCTAGATGACTGACCGCTGCAGCTCGAAAACCTAGCACACAAAAATACGTTTCCACGGACGGGGCCGCAAGAGCATGCCGACGTCGGCGGCGTGATCTTGGAATCGACAGACGGCGCGAAGCGGCGAGTCACGGTGTCTAGGATCGTCATCATCGCGTTCTACGACGCTCAGATGTTCGAGATACAGCATCTGCTGCCTATGCTCGCGTCAGTACCGCCGACAAGCTCATGGGCCAAGAAACGCCGATCGGGATCTGCGCGAAGGCCACATCCAGCCGTGCCCCTCAAGGCATCGAGTTCCCCTATAGCTTCAAGGCTCAACCTCGCAACGTCTCACGCCAAGCGTGCAGATCGCTCTCCGCAGCCTCGACATGGTATCTCACCGGCTTGGGCGTGTGCCCTCCGTCATTGACACCCGCTTACACCGTGCCCTCCTCGATGTCTGGAGACACGACAGCACCGGGCCCCTCCAGGCAGTCTCTTCGTACGGCCTTCCGTTTGCGAACCGATACGAATGGCGGTAGCCCCGTTGGTAACCCTATCAGCTGCCCATTCAAATGCCACCAGACGCCACTTTGCAGTATTTTTATTCGCACTCTGGAAAAACCAATCGATACCCTGGAGACAGGGATCTGCTACAGCGCCTGTTGGAGCCCGCGCACGCCGAAGAGCTCGCGCTTGCAGCTGGGATATTGGTGGTCGTCCACTAGGACGGCACCTGCGCCAAGAGATCAGGTGACTTAACAACCAATTTGACTATTGTTCAGTGTCGGTGCGCGACAGACGCATGACAAGGCCGCGACCGCGCATGTCTGAATGCTCCAGATCCACTGAAACCCCTTTAAAACATTAGCAATATCTTCTGACGTCACCAAACTGCGGGCAATTAAAATGGCGATGATGTTTTGGTGAAGAGTGCAACTATGCCACACAGAAAGCTCACCATCAAACGAAAAAAGGTAACGAAACGTTCGTCGAAGGCGATCGATATGCACATCGGCCGCAGCCTGCGGGCAAAGCGGTTATTGGCCGGACTAAGCCAAACACAACTCGCGGCACTTGTTGGCATCAGCTATCAACAGCTCCAGAAGTACGAGAAAGGAATCAATAGAATCTCTGCGGGCCACCTCTATAATTTCGCGCAAAATTTGTGTTGCCCTCCGAACTCGTTCTTTCCTGGGCTCGACGACTCTGGCGGAACCTCTAGCAACAACACCGACCACCGTGTAAAGCGCTCAGCGCAGATGGTCAAAATTTTCGACGGCCTGGATGAGCACACGCAAAAAATGTTGGTCGAATTGGCTAGAGCGTTGGCAAATGCGGCTTAGACCTTTCCCAGCCAAATTCATACTTCGCGTAAATATTTTCAAAGCTCGTCGTGCAAACGCCTTTCCTGCCCGATCCCCCGATATTCGTTCCGCACAGGCTTCGGCCACCCTTGAATATGCATGCTTGGTTAAAGGCTAAAGCAAGTGCCACGTATCGCTCCTTGAACTTATCGCCAAAAGGTTGCCTGAGGCCCGATCGGCCGGGCCGCCGGCAACATCCGGGCGCCCCACCAAAAACTAGTACCAACGAGATTCATGATGGACATCAACAAAATAGTTCCCGTAATCATGGCCGGGGGCCGAGGGACACGACTGTGGCCTCTATCTCGCAAGTCAGCGCCGAAACAATTTATTGAGCTGATTGGCGATAAGTCGCTCTTTCAAAATACACTTGAACGTGTTTCTGACACGAGCCTCTTCGAACCGCCCATCGTTATAACTAACGAGGAATTTCGGTTTCTCGTATCCGAACAGGCTAGATCGATAGGCATCGACATCGGCGCCGTGGTTCTGGAACCTGTTGCAAAAAATACAGCTCCGGCGATTGCTGCGGCCGCAGCTGTAGCCGCCCCAATGTTTGGCGAGTCCGCCATATTGTTGGTGCTCGCCTCTGACCACGTTATCGAAGCTGACAACGTTTACTTTGATGCAATCCGCGCTGCTCAGGTTGCCGCCTCTTCAGGCTCACTTGTTACATTCGGAATAAGGCCGACCGAGCCCGCTACCGGCTTTGGATATATTGAATTCGGCGAACCAATTAATGATCGCATCAACAAGGTGCGGGGTTTTGTCGAAAAGCCGAGCTCCACGAAAGCTATTGAGATGATTAAGAAGGGCGGGTTCTACTGGAACTCCGGCATCTTCATGTTTCCTCTTGCGGAGTTACAGACTGAACTTCAGTGCCAGTGCCCCGCAGTGCTGGAGGCAGCGAACGAGGCGGTAACTTTAGCGATCCGCGACCTGGATTTCATCCGCCTCGATCCGCAAGCATTCGCTAAGGCCCCAAATATCTCAATCGATTACGCCATTATGGAAAAGAGCACCAACGTGGTGGTCGTGCCCGCATCTTTCGAGTGGTCCGACTTAGGGAGCTGGGATGCTGTCTGGAAGAACGGCGACCCCGACGCCGAAGGGAATGTACGTAGTGAAAATACGACCGTACTTGAAACCAAAAATTCCTTGGTTGTTACGCGGGGGGCGCATATAGCAATCCACGGACTGGAGAATGTCGTTGTCGTCGCCGGTGAAGATGCAATCTACGTTGGGAACCTCTCCAGAGTTCAAGATGTGGGGCGGCTTGTTCACATGCTATCAACACAAGCCGCAACATCGAAGCTTACAGAAAATCACCCAACATGTTATCGCCCTTGGGGCGGATACACTTCAATACTGAATGGCGACCGCTTTCAAGTGAAGCGCATCTTTGTGACGCCGGGAAAAAAACTTTCGCTTCAGAAACACCATCATCGTTCCGAGCATTGGATCGTAGTAAAGGGAACAGCCGAAGTCACGATCGGCGATGAGGTCACTATGCTGCGAGAGAACGAGTCGATCTATATTCCACTCGGCGAAGTGCACCGCCTCGAAAATCCCGGAAAAATCATGCTGGAGTTAATCGAAATCCAAACTGGATCTTATCTGGGCGAGGATGATATTATCCGCATCAGCGACGAGTTCGGTCGAAGTTGAGCCAAAATGCGATGCAAAGTCCTCTCGGAACGCGACACAGAACTCCTCAGCCTACCAAACTCACGCGCTTAAGATCCTACCGCTTCCAGGTCAACCTTTTGCAGTCAGAATGCTCCGATACAGTCCAGCGTACGAACTTGCCATTCGGTCCGAAGTAAAATTGGTGAGGTATCGTTCACGGGCATTCCGGCCGAGCTCCTTCGCAAGAGCATCGTCCTCCAATAATCGCGTCATGGCGGCGGCCAGGGCATCCTTATCGCTGGGAGGAATCACGATCCCTGTTAAGCCATCAATATTCACGTAGCTAGTACCAGTTCCGATCTCGCAGGAGATCATCGGCTTTCCGCGCATGGCAGCCTCGACCAGCGAAAGCCCAAAAGCCTCAGAGCGAAGATGAGACGGAAATACAAGCCCGGAACTTAACTCCAGGATCGCCATCTTATCCACGTCCGGAAGACTTCCGAGGAAGTGCATGTTGTCGATCTTCCGTCGCTTCGCTTGTTCGCTATACTGCTCCGTGCCACTATTGCCGATAAGAACTACATGAATGCCACTCTTTTCTGCGGCGTCCATAAGAACGTGCATACCCTTATAGTAGCGAAATACACCGATGAAGACCAAGAAACGCAAAGGGAGCTTGGCGCGCCAATCCTGCAACCGCAGATTATTCGCAGCGGGATAAGCAGCCTCATCAAGGCCTATCGGAATTACCTTGACCTTCGAGCGGAATTTTCGAAGTACGGGACTAGATTGCAAATAGTTTGGAGAGGTGGCGACAATGCCATCCATGCTGTGTAGAAATCGGAACATCAGCGGCCGGTAAAGATGCGAGAGCAATCTTTGCTTCACAACATCCGAGTGATACGTCACTATAGATGGCTTTCCGTGTGAACTCGTCAGGTGGATGACATCCATAAGAGGCCACGGGAAGTGGAAGTGGATGATGTCGGCTTGTCTGCTAAGCTCTTTAAAGCGGCGAAAAACGCTACGGGAGAAGCCAGTGGATGCAAATTCGAAATCAAGCTTGGCCTTATAGCTAAAGTGACCATTGAACAGGACCGTATTTGCTTCGGGCCGCGCGCTCAAGGAAAGGACAGTCGATCGAAAACCATGTTTTTCTGCACCACAGCAAATCGCCGCTATGGAACGCTCCACTCCGCCGAAAGTGTCGGGCCAGTATGTCTTAAAAAAATGAAGTATTCTCATCGTTTTTTATGTCGGTACAAACAAATTGGCAAAGGCCCTAGCACGCGCGCGACCGACGTCGCAAACTCAAGCCATTTCACCATTATTTACCTCTCAGCCTGACCTAAGACAGTAGAAGTCGTTCGATTTACCCCGTGCGGTCAAATACCAATGCTGCGACAAATGCTCTTCGCACCGCGTAGTGTTGGGCGCGCGCCATCGGATGAGGGAGAACATCAGCTACCCCCTGAAAGCGCCCCTCTCTGTGAGCCTTAAAGCCCTTCCGCATCGTACGCCGCATGGGCGCACGACGTGCAGCCATGCCTACCAAGCGGAACCAAGCGATCGCAGTCTTCCATAACCAAAAAATTCAAACCGTCAACTAAAGCCACCCCGCCATTTCGGCATACAACCAGGGCGAGCAAGTCGGAGATCGTTACGGGATTGATTAAAGGTGGCAAAACAGTTACCCGGATGGGGCATCTACACCGAACGTTAGCACGTCCTCTGGACGAGGATATCGGCACGACTACGGTTTTGGCCAAGCGACGGGTTCCGTGCTGCTATGAAAAAAAACTCAGTCAGTCCGCTTTTAGCGTTGCGGACCTTGCCACGTCACGGCGACCTTCTTTGGGAGCTAACAAAACGTGATTTCCTATCCCGCTACAAAGGGTCATTTCTCGGACTGACTTGGTCCCTGCTTCAGCCGTTACTGATGCTCGCAATATACACATTTGTTTTTAGCGTAGCCTTCAACGCCCGATGGGGCAATGGAGGTGACAGCAAGGTCGATTTTGCTATTGTTCTATTCTCGGGCTTGATCATTCATGCCCTTTTCGCTGAATGCCTTGTAAGGTCACCGACCTTAATAGCCTGCAACCAAAATTATGTAAAAAAGGTAGTTTTTCCGTTGGAAATTCTGCCGTTGATGTCAATTGGCTCGGCCCTTGGTCAATTCGGGTTAAGCCTGTTTGTGCTACTTGTCTTTTGCGCCATGGCTTCGACTCCTCTTCACGCCACCGGCCTACTTCTACCGATTCTTCTACTACCAATGTTGCTGATGGTCCTCGGTATCAGCTGGTTCCTGGCCTCGCTCGGGGTCTATTTTCGGGACCTCGCCCATATCATCGGTATGATTACTACAGTATCGCTGTTTCTAGCGCCCATTTTCTACCCGATTGATGCCCTACCCGCTAATTACCAAGCACTGCTGACGCTCAACCCAATTACATTACCAGTAAACCAGTTACGAAGCGCTCTTCTTTGGGGAGAGCCCTTAAATTGGAGCGCCTGGAGCGCAAGCCTCCTCGCCGGCCTTATTGTATTCTATCTTGGGCTGACATGGTTCCAGAAGACACGCAGGGGTTTCGCTGATGTCCTCTAGCGAAGCCATCATCGAAGTTCGCAACCTTGCCAAGCGCTACGAAGTTTATGACCAACCTCGCGATCGCCTTAAGCAGTTGATCGTCCCGAAGCTCGTTCGCCTTCTAGGCCGCGACGGAGACAATCGCAGATACTACCGCGAGTTCTGGGCATTGCGTAAAATTTCCTTTGACGTCCGTCGCGGGGAAACCCTCGGAATAGTCGGCCGAAACGGCAGTGGCAAAAGTACGTTACTACAAATCATAGCAGGCACTCTTGCCCCAACTCTGGGCGACGTAACGACCAAGGGACGCGTCGCCGCGCTCCTGGAATTGGGAAGCGGATTCAACCCCGATTTTAGCGGTCGAGAAAATGTTCTCCTAAACGCTCGGATATTGGGGTTAAGTCACAAGCAAATTGCCGCTCGCTACGATGAAATAGTGTCATTTGCAGACATAGGAGACTTCATCGAGCAACCAGTCAAAACCTATTCGAGCGGAATGTTCGTGCGCCTTGCATTTGCCGTGCAAGCCCACCTTGACGCATCCATCGTAATCATCGACGAAGCACTTGCCGTCGGCGACGTATTTTTCCGGCAGAAGTGCTACGCCCGCCTTGAACAAATCCGAAAATCGGGGGCAGCGGTGCTTCTCGTCTCTCACGCGCTAACTGACATCGAACAGTTCTGTGATCGCGCCATAATTCTCGATAATGGTCAAATTAGTTTCGCAGGAGATGCCATTGAAGCAACAAAGCGGTATTATCAGATGAACCAAAGCGTCTGCTCGCACGCACACTTACCGCGGTCCGCCCACGACCCCGACCCGGTGCAAGGCCAGAGCGGTGCGACCGAAATTAATTCTATCACGAACCCACTAAGTGAGCGCGTGTTCGACAAGGCCGAATTTTGCGACGCAGGCAAAGTAACCCAAGTCGGAAACGGATGGGCAGAATGTACGCGATTTGCAGTCCTCGACGAACACGGAAACCCGTGCTGCCACTTCTGGCAGGGACAAACCGCAATCTTCATATCTGAGTTCAGAATCCTGAGGGACATGGGGAGCCCGACGTGCGGCGTCGTCCTGCATAGCGAACGGGGCATCATCGTCCATGGAAAAGGTTCGATTGAGCATGGAGTTAGTACCGATAGCCCAACTAGGGCGGGTGCTGTAGTACGGTGTGTGCAAGCTATCGACTTAAACCTTCAAGTGGGCGAATATTCCTTCGAGATCGGCTTGGGATCGATCGAGCCCGATGTATTCAGACGCCTAGCTGAGCTCAGTCATGAAGAGATCGATGCAAATGTAAGGCATATCTGTGTTCTACCAAAGGCTGGGTCCATTTCCATTGGATGGCAGCGAGTCCGTGCCGGGTCAGCGCTTACCCATCACGGCATTGCTGATCTTCCTGGTTCGATAGAATTGAATGTTTCCAGCACGGGTTGACGCAGGTTTTTTCTAGCAGAGTTTTGGTGCTGACGAAGTCCCCATAGCCAGGTCAAAACCCTTCCGTAGGTAAGTAGGAAAACAGCAAAATGGGCAAACGAATTTGCTGGTGCGGCGACAGCGAATATTTGGAGTTCAGCACTGAGTACGTCAGATGCGCATCCTGCGGAACTCTTATTTCCTGCTTTGGGCTGACCGACGACCAGTTAAGGGTTTCAGATGACGAATCCGCCTTCTACGGAAAGAAGTATTGGCTGGAGCACCAAAGTCATGATCTTGGCTTTCCTGATATCTACCAAAGGGCACGCCGAGATCTCTGCGACAGAAATTTACATTGGCTCGCAACACTGCTGAAGTACAAATCCCCACCCGCTAGGACTCTAGAGCTGGGCTGCTCTCATGGCAGTTTTGTAGCATTGCTGAAACATGTCGGCTTTGACGCCATGGGAATTGAAATGAGTCCGTGGGTAGTCGAATTTGCGCGCAAAACTTTTAATATTCCAATGCTCGTTGGTCCGATAGAAAAACTTGAACTCGACGCAGGAGCATTTGACGTCATAGCATTAATGGATGTTTTGGAGCATCTTGCGGATCCAATTGGCACCATGCGGCATGCGCTAACGCTGCTGAAACCAGACGGTCTTTTGCTTATTCAAACCCCGCAAGCAAAGAATGACATGGTCTACTCGCAGCTTATTGAGGCAAATGCTCCATTTCTTGAGCAACTCAAGTCGGACGAGCACCTTTTCCTGTTTACGGAGAGTTCCGCGGTCGCTTTGTTTGATAGGCTCGGAGCAAAATTCATACACTTCGAACGACCGATTTTTCATCACTACGACATGTTCTTCATTGTGAGTCGTCAGCCAATTGCGCAAAACAAATGCAGGGACACAAAGGAGCACCTTGAGACCCCAACGGGACGTTTCGTGCAGGCGCTACTCGATCAAGATGCTCGCATCAAAAGGTTGGAAGAACATATCGAGCTTATAGATAAAGATCGCGAAGCCCGACTCGGGCAAATTAACAGCCTGACCAAGATGATCCACGACCTGCAATCTGAAGCAATCAACGATAAGAACTAGAGATGACGTCGAGCAGACTTCCGAAAATATCGATTGTTACGCCATCGCTAAACCAGGGTCGATTCTTGCAGAATTGCATCGACTCCATCCGCGCGCAGGATTGGCCAAACCTCGAACATTTCATTATCGACGGCGGGTCCCAGGATAACACGCTCAACGTAATCCACGACAACATAGGGTGGCTGTCTGGACACATTATCGAACCGGACAAAGGCGCCGCCGATGCGATTAATAAGGGATTTTTGCGATGCACGGGGGACATTATTGCCTGGCTTAATGCGGATGATTTTTATCTGCCCGGAGCGTTCGAGGCCATCGCAAAAGCCTATGCTACGGCGCCACAGGCAAGCTTCTGGTTTGGGAATGGCGTAAGGGTCGATGAACGGGGCCGGGAGACTGCATTATTTAATACCGGACCCATGACGTTCAACCACGCAGCCCTACTGGCTGGCCTAGACTACATCCTTCAGCCTTCCACATTCATCAACGGGTCACACCTGCGGCAAGTGGGAGGCCTAGACACAAAATTGCGGTGGAGCTTCGATTGGGATCTTTGGATCCGACTGGCGAAGCTTTCCGAACCATCCCCGGTCCAGGAGATAGTGGGTGCTTCTCGGGAGTGGGGAGAAACTCTGACGGCTACGGGCGGCTTTCGCCGGGTAGAGGAGCTTCGCCTTCTCGCCGAACGCTATAGCGGCCAGCCAATGACGCCTGGCGCTTTTTCATATTGGCTGGACAATATGACTTCGTACATTAGCTCGTGCGATGCATTCAACAGTGGAACCCGTGAAGCGCTAGCCAGCCTGTGGCATGAAGTTCAATCCGACATGCAGCGCCTTGGCGTCGATTCATCCGGCAACCCCATTCGCGCCTTCAAGCCGGATGAGGTTGAATTTAGCATTGAAAACCACCGACCAACTGATAGCACTCCTCCGCTATCGATCGCTGTTGATCTCTACCCTTTGATCGCCGGTGTTTCAGGCGGCATTGTGCCGTGGATACACGGCGTGTTGAGGGAAATGGCGCGCTTGTATCCAAGGGACAGGATTGTTCTGTTTCATAGACCTGGTCCTCCCCCTCTCCAAATTGTTGCTCCCAACATCGAGTACGCGCCACTCGATGAGCATCCCATCAACTATTATGCCGAGATGACGCGTCTCTGCAGCACGATTTGCGCAAACGCTATCGTCAGAGCCTATCCGCAGGAGCATCACCCGGATCTACCGCTTCAGCGACAGGTATTCGTAATCCCAGACATCCAACACGAATTTTTTCCGGAGTTTTTTCCTCCTGCGGTGCTTGCCACACGCCGCCGAGCTTTCGGGCATGCACTTTCCTGCGGCGGCGCTATCGCCACCATGACAGACCATTCTCGCGAAACCATCGTCAGCAACGGCTGGACGATGACGGACGATGTCTTCTTAATGCCAGCGGCCCTTCCGGAAGAGTTGCAGCCCCCCCCCAACGAGGCCGATTTGCCGGAGCGCGCTGCCGCCTTCGACAGATTTTTTTACATGCCCGCCAACCTGTGGCCGCATAAGAACCACCGCCGCCTATTCGCTGCCTTCAGGCTTGCTCTTCCAAACCTGCCACCAAAAACAGGGCTCATCCTATCAGGCAATCAAGATGGTTTCGAAGAAGTCATCAAAGGGTTCGAAGATCTCCCTATCGTTCACCTCGGTTTTCTCCCCCACAGGCAAGTGGCAGCACTTTTTGCCAAATCGACTGCCTTAGTTTATTTCTCTCTCTTTGAAGGTTTTGGCATGCCTCTATTGGAGGCATTTCATCACGGCACACCTGTTCTTTGTAGCAATACGACTTCATTGCCGGAGGTTGGTGGAGATGCCGTCCTCTCCTCCGATCCGAAAGATATATCGGCCATGGCCCTCCTTATGCAACGGATTACAAGCGACGAAGGCCTGAGAAAACGCCTTTCCGAAAGGGCGAGATCACGAGTCAAAGCGTATGATTGGGCTGCACCAGCTCACTCGTTACGGGCCGCTTTGATGCGCGTTTCCAAGAACCCTACCGAATACAATCGCAGACGTCCCCTCGTCAGCATCGTCATGCCGACCCGCAATCATGCGCACTTTATTCGCAATTCCATCGATAGCGTGCTGAACCAAACCTATGGAAACGTCGAGCTGATTGTTGTGGATGGAGTCTCGACCGACGACACTGTGAAGATACTCAAGAGCTACGGCAATCGCATCCGGTGGATTTCGGAACCCGACAAGGGGCAGACCGATGCTATTAACAAAGGCATGGCAACGGTTAGCGGAGAAATCCTGGCCTACTTGAACTCAGACGACATTTTATTTCCAGATGCGTTAGAGAGGGCCGTCGAATATTTCAACGCCCATCCAGAATGCGATATGCTGTACGGAAATGCTGACTATATCGACGCAAATGGAGCGGTAATCGGGAGTTACCCCACAGCGGCGTACTCTTTCGAGCGGCTGATGCATGATTGCTGTGTATGTCAAGCGGCCGCATTCTGGCGACGACGCATCGTAGACCGGATCGGTCCCTTCGACGTCACTCTGCAAACCGCTATGGACTACGAGTACTGGCTACGCATGGCGACATCCGGGGCCATCATTCACCACACTACGGATAAACTCGCGCAATCACGTCTACATGCAGACGCCAAAACCCTTGCGATGCGAGGGGTGATCTACAAAGAAATATTTGCAATTTGCGACAAACACGGCGGCTATATCAGCTTGAGCTATTTTCACGGTCGCTGGGCATACCGTCTCTACGAAACGTGGTCCGGCGGCGAGAGGCTTAGGCGTCTCTTGCCCCGCGCTTATCGACTACCAGCTGTTCTTGGTTTTGCTGCTCAAGGTGTGAAGATTGGAAGGGACAAGGCGAAGTCACGGTACGTCGCCAGAATAATCTTTGGCGCACTTGACCGAAGATCGCCCTGGGCGGGAACCTTGATCAGGAAAGCGTGGTCGCGTGCGCCCGCGATGCTACGGCGCTACATTTAACTTGGCGTGCAGGCCTCTTCAGATCCTAGGGCAAGAATGAAAAGAGCGCTTATCACAGGAGTCACCGGTCAGGACGGATCATATCTTGCTGAGCTTCTGCTCCAGAAAGGATATAAGGTTTTCGGCCTATCCCGCCCCGAAAGCTGGAGCAAGCCAAATTGCGCCAGCCACCTCGTTGATAAAGTCAATATTTTGTTCGGGGATTTGACCGAAGACCATGATCTGGCATCTATTATCAAGGAGACCCGACCAGACGAAATATACAACCTCGCCTCGCAATCTCGCCCAGGAGTATCTTGGCGAAGCGCCCCCGAGACCCTTGAGGTCAATGGCCTTGCTGCGATCAAACTATTTGAAGCAGTACGTAATCACCGGCCGCAAGCGCGAGTATACCATGCCTCCTCTTCTGAGATGTTCGGTCGATCGAGCTCCCGCACTCAGGATGAGGAAACATCCTTCCATCCAGTCAATCCTTATGCCGCCGCAAAAGTGTACGCGCACCACATGGCGTCCATTTATAGAGACAGCTACGGCGTATACATTGCAAATGGTATATTGTTTAACCACGAGAGCGAGCGGCGGCCACAACATTTTCTCACGCAGAAGGTAGCCTATGGCGCAGCTTGCGCCTCGCTGGGGATCGTCAATTCACCCGCCTTAAATGAACGAGGACGTCCGATCGTAGAAGGCGGGCGACTGGCCCTCGGAAACTTGCATATCGCACGCGACTGGGGGTATGCGCCAGATTTTGTCCGTGCCATGTGGATGATTCTGCAACAGGAAAAGCCCACCGATTTCGTTATCGGCACCGGCGACCTGCACACCTTGACCGAGCTGTGTGAAGTTGCCTACCAAAGTGTCGGGTGCGACTGGGAAAAATGTGTCTATGGAGATCCCGCTCTGGTTAGGCCGCTTGAACCCGGACAGCTATTGGCCAATCCTACAAAGGCTAACGAAGTGCTTGGATGGTTTCCTACCGTGAACTTTGAAGAAATGGTTCGACGGATGGTGCAAGCACAGTTGAGCCACCTAACTCAGCTACTGTAATGAGAGGAACTGTGAATAAAGCTCTTATCACCGGTGTAACGGGCCAAGACGGTTCCTATTTGGCCGAGTTGCTCCTCAGCAAGGGGTATGAAGTGCACGGCGTCAAGCGTCGCACCTCACTATTTAATACGGACCGGATAGATCATATCTACGTCGATCCCCATGAAAGCGATCGCAGGTTCATTCTCCATCATGGAGATCTGACCGATGCCTCAAGTCTTATTCGAATCATTCAGCAGGTCCAACCGGACGAGATTTACAACCTCGCAGCACAGTCTCATGTCGCAGTCTCCTTCGAGGAACCGGAATATACCGCGAACTCAGATGGATTAGGCGCTCTTCGAATCCTCGAAGCCATTCGCATCCTAGGGCTGGAAAAGAAAACTAGGTTCTACCAGGCCAGCACATCGGAACTATACGGACTCGTTCAGGAAATCCCTCAGCGCGAAACCACTCCATTCCATCCTCGCAGTCCTTATGCCGTTGCAAAGCTTTATGCCTACTGGATAACGGTGAATTACCGTGAATCGTATGGGATGTACGCGTGCAATGGCATACTGTTTAATCATGAAAGTCCTGTGCGCGGCGAAACCTTCGTAACCCGAAAAATCACGAGGGCGCTCGCTCGTATAAAACTGGGGTTGCAGGAGTGCCTCTACCTCGGAAATATGGATGCCAAACGGGATTGGGGGCACGCGAAAGATTACGTCGAAATGCAATGGCTCATGCTCCAGCAGGAACAGCCAGAGGACTTTGTCATAGCGACAGGGGTTCAGCACAGCGTCCGGGACTTCGTTAACGCAGCAGCAGCTGAAATTGAGATGAAAATCCAATGGAAGGGTAGCGGCTTGGACGAGCGGGGTTACGACCAAAACGGCAGATGCATAGTCGCGGTAGATCCACGCTATTTCCGCCCTGCCGAGGTCGAGACTCTTCTCGGCGACGCAAGCAAGGCGCGCCGGAAACTTGGCTGGGCCCCCAAGATCACATTCAAAGAACTTGTGTCGGAAATGATGCGCGAAGACCTAAAGTCTGCAGAACGCGATGAAGTGGTGAAAAAACACGGCTACAGCACATTTAGCTATTACGAGTGACCGATGCGAAAGGATTTAAAAATATACATCGCCGGCCATCGCGGAATGGTAGGTTCGGCGCTTGTGCGACAACTTAATGCTGCCGGATACCGAAATCTAATCACTCGCAGCAGAAGAGAACTCGACCTGACACAACAGGAAGCAGTTACCGAATTTTTTGGGTCGGAAAAGCCGGACTACATATTCATGGCCGCCGCGAAAGTAGGCGGCATTCAAGCCAACAATACTTATCGCGGCGACTTCATCTACAAAAACTTGATTATTGAGGCAAATATTACTCACGCGGCAGCACAAGCCGGCGTGCCCCGCATGCTTTTTCTTGGCTCAAGTTGCATCTATCCACGTGACTGTCCTCAGCCCATCAAGGAAGAGTATCTACTCACCGGTCCGCTGGAGCCGACCAATGAACCCTATGCCATAGCCAAGATAGCAGGTATCAAACTTTGCGAGAGCTATAATAGGCAGTACGGAACAAACTATGTCTCGGCTATGCCCACCAATCTGTACGGTCCGAACGATAATTATGATCTAGCCAACAGCCACGTACTCCCCGCCCTGATACGGAAGGCTCATGAAGCAAAAATTCGCGGAGATGGAACCTACACGGTTTGGGGATCGGGAAAACCTAGACGAGAGTTCCTTTACGTGGATGACATGGCCAGCGCATGTGTCTTCCTAATGGAGCATGAAGAAATAACGGATGGACTTTTTAATATCGGAACTGGCGCCGACGTCACTATTCGCGAACTGGCAGAGACAGTCATGGAAGTGGTCGGATTGGATGCCGAGATCGTTTTTGACGATACGAAGCCGGACGGAACGCAACGAAAGCTTTTAGACGTTAGTCGCCTTCGTCACTTGGGCTGGGAGTCAAAGGTCGGACTACGGGAGGGCATCGCCCTTACCTACAGGGAGTTTTTGTCACGTCAAAGGGAGGACTAAACTGGCCGAGCCCCTCGTTACCATCGCAGTCCCCTCCTACAATCAGGGACGGTTTTTAGAACAGGCGCTGACGTCGATTTTTCAACAGGCCGTTCCAGTCGAGGTTTTCGTTCTGGATGGAGGTTCAACAGACAATTCACTGGAAATCATATCGCGATGGAGCAATTGCCTAACCGGCCATCGAAGTCACCCCGATGGAGGTCAGGCCGCGGCGATTAATGAAGGTATTTCTCGCGGAAAAGCAAAGTATGTCTGCTGGCTCAATAGCGATGACTGGATTCTCCAGGGAGGCCTTTCGCGCCTCCTAGCCGCGGCTGAAGAAAGGCCGGACGCTCCAATGATTTACGGTCGCTGCTGGAATTATCTCGAAAACAGCGGTGTCCGTAAGCCAGTTTGGATCCAACCTTTTAGCGAACGCAGATTAGCCCTGCGTTGCATCATCTCGCAGCCCGGGACACTGATCCGCCGCACGGCCTGGGAAGCAGTCGGTGGAGTTGACCCAAAACTCCAAATGACGATGGATTATGACCTGTGGTGGCGTCTCTACAGAGCTGCTGGAGCACCAGCATTCATCGACGATTTCGTGGCAGTCAATCGGGTCCATGATGATACGAAGACTAGGAACCAACGGCATCTCCACTATCGCGAAGCAATAAATCTGGTCCGACGTCACAACGGGAGTGTACCGCTAAAGTGGTGGCTGGCTCAGCCGTATGCTGTCTGGTGGAAAGCGTTGGTCGGATAGTTCGAGACTCTCTCGCATGCTTGCTACATCCTTTAGAACCAACGGAGCCACGGGTATGGCGCTGTTCATTGGCTCCTAACGAACGGTCGGCTTGCGGTTAATGGTGCAACAGAGCTTGGGCAGCGCCTGTGACTCTTTTGTGACAGACCTCCGCTGCCCCAGTGGCTACAAGTAGGGCAAACTAAAAAGGGGGAGAGGATGCAAAACAAACTAGTGCCTTTGCAATCGTTGCTGCTCTTAATCGCACTGACCACCAGCGCTCAAGCCTATCTGGATCCCGGAACTGGGAGCATTCTCCTACAAGTCATACTCGGTGGTGCGGCCGTGGCTCTCGCTACAGGTTCAGCCTACCTGCAGCGCATAAAGGCATTCTTTTTGGCTCGCAAGAAATCAGACAATAACGATGCTGGAACACCTCAGGATGGGTGACCGTACCGTGTTAGGAGAAATGCGAGTTCCCGGCTCATTCCGAGATCCCGCCGGCTACGTTTTTGAGCATGATGGCAAATTATATCGCAAGGTAACTCAGCAGGGTGCCAGTGATTACGAGGCAGCAAGGGATGCTGGCATATTTGGCTCATTGGCTGCGGCGGGATGGCTGGTTCCTATAACGGAGGAGCACCCAGGGACTGCCGCAGACGGATACGTCCTCGGACTGAGACGCCTCCCCTGGATCACCTATCCATATGAGTGGTCGTTCGAATTGCTAAAGGCCGCCGCGTTGTTCCATCTTGATCTCCATTTGGAGCTTCTCAACCGGAACTTCACCCTTTCCGACGCCACAGCGTACAACGTCCAATTTATTGGACCGAAGCCGATCTTCATCGATCATTTGTCCGTGCGACCATATAGGGACGGGGAGTTCTGGAAGGGACATCGTCAATTCTGTGAGCAATTCCTCAACCCTCTGCTTTTGAGGGCCTATCTAGGAAGGCCGCACAACGGTTGGTATCGCGGTTCCATGGAGGGAATACCGGTTGCCGACATCGCGGCGATCTTACCGGCCAGAAAAAAAATCTCCTGGAATGTCCTTACCAACATCGTATTGCAGAACCATTTTCAATCGGGCTCTAGCGGTGACATCCTCAAAGTATCAATAAATAACAAAAGACTACCCAAGCGGACGCTGATTGCCATGCTATCGCAGATGAGAAAGTGGATAGCATCGCTAACTACGGGAGATAAGCAAAAAACTGTATGGGCGGATTATTCCATCACAAATACATATATGGGCCATGAACGCGACGCCAAACACCGCTTTGTCTCTGATTATATTGCCCATGCTAAACCTCAAACCATCATAGATATCGGATGTAACACGGGCGAGTACTCCGAGAGAGCGATTCTCGCGGGCGCAAAATCGGTGCTGGGATTTGATTGTGACGCCCAAGCTCTTGGTCATGCCTACAACAGAGCAATAGTAAATAAAATAGATTTTCTCCCGCTATTTCTTGATGCTAGAAATCCATCTCCAAGCCAGGGTTGGTTGGAAAAGGAGCGCGCAGGATTTGGAGAAAGAATGAAAGCGGAAGGGTTGCTTGCCCTCGCCTTTGAGCATCATCTCGCCGTTGCGCATAATGTTCCGCTCAGCCAGGTCATCGGCTGGCTTGTCTCTCTTGCCCCTACTGGAGTCATAGAATTCATTCCGAAAACGGATGAAACGGTTCAAAAGATGCTCGCACTCCGAGACGATATATTCAATAGTTACGACATCCATGAGTTCGAGGACATATTGAAGTCTGTCGCCCAAGTAGTGCGTAGCGAAACTGTATCTCAATCGGGTCGAAAGTTATTTCAGTATAGACGATCATCCTAGGCTGTTCACATGTTCCTTACGCTATGGTCGCGGGACGCAGTCTATCGGCAGTTGCGGCAGTGGGCAGCATGCACCCTGCAGAGAGGTTCACTGGGCCTGCAATGGTCGCCAACGCGACGAACCTCTGAACGAGGCAATGTTGGTTGTCGCGTACCATCAGACTGGCGGAACGACTAAAGCGGAGCTAGGGGGCACACGCCGCCGACGTGCACGTGCCCAACGAGACTGCATGGCGATTCACATCGGGTGTAAGTGGAACGGCCCTAGTTATGAATAAGCAATTTTCAGGGCAAGGTAAAAGCTCCCTGCAGACTGCTCATCCATCCGGCTATGGAAACGGCCCTCACAGTTGAGCAGCTACAGTAAAACGTGGCTATCTGCGCGCTTCATCGGCGCTTACCCGAATATTGAAAAAGCCTGCGAATTTTGGCATTCCTCAATGCAGCGGCGTGCCTCAGTCCGGAGACCGTTTATGAGATTTCTTGCCATTTCCGCAGCCCTGCTGCTGGTTTCAATTATCTTTGTAGCTTCACCGGGAGCCATCTATTCCGCCAGCGGAGAGGCGGATTTTCCTTTGCCACTGCTAACGTATCTTTGGCCTCTTCTGATCGCGGGATTTGCAACTGTAGCGATAGTGGCTGTTCTAGCCAATTTGTTGCCCCAAAAAGCTCGGTCCGTCTTGACCGTCGCGCTCACATTCCTCGCCTTGATGGTATTGGCAGAAACCTACATCCTGCTGCCCACTTTCGGAGCCTTCACCGGCGCCAGCTTAGACTTTTCTGTCTCTTGGCTTAGGTATGCAGCAGAGGCTAGTGCGATCGCATTGGCGGCGGCTTGCGCCGCTATGTGGATACGCGAACCTCGCTTCTGGGCAGGCGCCTGCCTAGCTATCTGTGTTCTTGCTGCTATCCCGCACCTTTGGACAGCCTTTACAGAAGAAAAGGCCATACCAGCCGCAATAGACGAGGAAGAGATATTCGCCGTCGGCGAGAGCGGCCTTATCTTAGTTCTGCTAGATGGATTTCCCTCAGATGTCTTTGAGGAGATCGTCGAGGCGGACGGCTCGTGGCGCGAGCGGCTTTCGGGGTTTGTTTATTATCCAGACACAGTCGGAGTTTCGACCACTACGTTCATTGCGCTACCGTCGATCCATAGCGGCTCCACGTTCTCGCCAAACACAGCTTTGCAGCCCTACTTCACCGGTACAATTCGGGACAGATCATTCCTGACGAAGCTTTCAATTGCAGGTTACACGTCGCTGCTCGTGAATCCAATGAACGGAGTGTGCCCTACGAGTGTGAGGTGCGTGGCTGGCGTGGAATTGTTGGATCGTCCCTCGACAATACGAGGTGTGGGGTGGGCCCGCCTAATTGGACTATCACTGTTCAAGGCAGCGCCACTCGCGGCAAAGGAGACGATGTACGACGGGGGAGCGTTCCTGTTGCCCTCACTTGTGGCTGACCAACGCGTTACTGACCACAATGTAGAAGGTTTTGAGACACTTTCGCTTTTCGCGGAAAACCTTCGCGACGGCGCGACAGGGCCAACAGCAAAGTTTGTGCATGTGCTGACGCCCCACCTTCCTGTTGTTTTTAAGGAGGACTGCTCGTTTGCGGGGCAGCCGATCCCTGCAACCAGGGAGGCCTTTGTCAGCCAATCCCGATGTGCGCTGGAATCGTTCGGCAGAGTAGTGGACGCGCTGAAAAAAAAGGGCCTGTACGACACGACGGTTATTATATTGTTATCTGATCATGGACAGGCGATTCCCAGCATGAAGGCAGATCATGAGGGGGAGTGGCGGAAACTATCAGGTTGGGGGAACCCCTTGCTGGCAGTAAAGCCTCTTAATGCGAGGGGACCTATGGAGGTTTCGACAGTGCCGCGATGGCTTCCAGAGGTTCCATCGATCGCTTGTAAGGAAACAGCCGCATGCGAAGAGCGTGTTGTCGCCGTCGATGGCCTACGTGTTTTTAATTACTACGAATGGAAAAATGAATACTGGAGCGCCGACAGCCTTCCCGTAAAGCAGTATTCTGTGACAGGACCTCCGTGGAAGTCTGGATCATGGGAAAGTATAGCGCCCTAATCCGTTGACTATTACGCCGTCGACATCACGAAAACTCTGCCAGGCCGTCAGACTCGTCGGATCTGCACCGCGGGCCTAGCGGGACGCGTTGCCGAGCACGCTGCAAATACCAATGGCCATATCCCTACATGTTGCCGCGATACTAGGCGCGTCCGAGTCCTGGCCATCGAATCTGACGTCAAGGTAGCCGACGCCGCCTTGCCACGCGGACTACTGAGCCAATCGGAAGCCATAGGCGCTAGGTACTGGCCTTACTGTAGCAACACCAATCCAAACTCGAGCATCTGAGTGGTGGATCCGTCGGAGCCGCTGACCTCCGATTTCGACGGCGAACAAACGCGCCGGATCACTTAGTCGGCGGCGAACTGCACCACAATCAGTGCCAGGTCCGATACATCCGATCTAATCAGGCGAGGACAGGAACCGCACTATCCGGACAGCCTCGCGGCAGACCATCGTTCATGACCTGCGACCTTGACTCCGCAGGGGTGTCCCGATCTGAACTAGATTCCCTTGATCCGAAGAGATGATGCGTAACGGCAGGTTTTCGGAAAAGATTTGGTATTGCTCGCGTGACTATTGCCGATTGAACCAGTGGTACCGACGATCATGGAACAACCATTTAGGGAGGTGATCTACACCGCATCGATGTGCCATTGAGCTCGGTCGCAATTTGTGCTGCGTGGCACCGTCGCTAGCTTGCGGCGAGCGAGTGGAGGCGGACGAACATGACATATTTCGGCATCCTCGACGGATCGGGCAACATTTGGGTGTTCGCGTTCCTGATCTCGTGGGCGCATACGTCGGCGGCGCTACGCCCGAGGAAGCTATCGAAAGCGCTATCGAAGCAGCGCGCATGGTTGTCGACCACCTGACGGGCAAGGGAATGCCGATCCCCGCGCCGCGCCCGCTCGATGATCTAAGGCACGAGATCGGCGCCGACGAACGCGTTGTCATGATCGAGATCCCGTGAAGCGGCGGCGCTAATGCGCCATGTCAAATTCCTTGACTTCATTCCCGCGAACTTTCTGAAAAAAGCGGTATAGACTTTAATGGGCGTTATGCCAATTTAGTCCTTAGCAGCGCCGTTTTGCGTCGGCTTTTCATTTCCCATCAACATGATGATTTGCGAGCCCCTCAAAAGGGGGAGCAATTCTTATTGGAGAATGCGATGGATCTCGAACGTGGCTTAAACACAAAAGCAGCGGCCAACTATCTCGCGCGCAGGGGCGCGCCCTATTCGCCGGGGACGCTTGCTGTTTACCGGTGCACCGGACGCGGCCCCAAGTTTTGGCGGGTCGGCAGCCGAGTTTTCTATCTCGACGCTGACCTCGATGCATGGCTCGCGCAGATGGCTCGCCACTGCGAGCGCACATCCGATTACCGCCGCCACGAGGCGGCGTAAGGAGCAATATGAAACCCGAAAAGAAAGCGCTACCGGATGCCAGTCCGTGCAGCGCGAAAGTCCAAACCAAAAAGATGCACTCCCTAAATAGTCGCGCCGCACGATCCGCACAAGCCGGATTGATCGAACTCCGCGAAGGAAATCGCGTCGCTGCCCGGATTGTTTCCGGTGGTCAATCCTCGCTGTTGTTTGTCGCCAGTGATTGCGGAATGCGGCAGGTCGGCGTTTATCCGAACCGGCGCCGCGCGCTTGCTGCGTTGGGAGGGTTCATCCCATGACGATGATCCCGACGCGCCGCGTGTTCGACGCAGCCGTTCTCCATGAAGGCGATCCGGGCGCAGATGAATGCGCACGGCTTGTGCCAGCGCACGCGAAGCTGCTGAAGGCCGGCAAGGTTGTGCTCGGCTACAAATGCGAGCCGAAGCGCAGGGGCACAGGCAAGTTCAGCGCTGCCGAGAAGCTCGTCACATGGCTGCGGGCTTGCCAGGATCTCATGCTGTTGCGCCATTGGCATCGGCCGCCCACGGTTGATGAAGCTCGGGCGTTCGCCGGCGTTGTCGCTGTTGCTGCCGCAGGACATGACCGCTGCAAGGGCGGCGATGGCAACACGACGCGTCTTGGGGTTCAATGGTTGAGGACCTGGTGCGCCGTTCTCGGCGAAGACGAGATCGAGCGCATCGTAACCCACGCAGTGTTCAGCGAGCGCCACCTCAAAGCGACGCGCATCGGCGACATGCTCAAGCTGACGGCCGATGAACGCGACTTGTTGGCAATCACCACCATTCGAGTTCAGGGCACGAGCGATGAGGATCAGGAGGCCGCCCGGCGCGAGCGGGATCGGCTCGACAAGGCTGCAAAGCGAGCTGCCAAGAGGGCGACGAACCCCAAGCCGGCCAAGCCCGAGAAGACGCTTGACGAAATGACCGCCAGCCAGCGTCGGCGCAGGATCACGGCGGATCGGAAGCGTGAAGCCGATGAAGCCGGGGCGCCGCGCCCCAAGCGCGGCCGCCCGAAGGCGGCCAATGGAAATGCGCAAAAACCTGTCGGCAGCAAGAGTAGTACAAATAACAAGAGCATCATTGGTTCTGATGCTCTGCTGCCGACACAAAAATGCGCATTTCCGCAGTGCCAGTTCGGAAATGCGGAAAGCCCTCAAGATTTGAAGTCTGAGCGGGCGGCGCGTGAAGCCGAAGCCCCTGCGTATTCTCATCCTGCGGTGTTGAGCCAGCCGCCGCGCGGCATGCCGGATGAGGATGCAGGCGAGCGAGAAGCTCAGCCGGGCATCAAGCCCAGGTCGGCCTTACAGGCTTGTGGCCGGCGCACAGCGCCGCCGCCATTTCCGCCGATGAGCCTGCATGACGTGACGTTGTTAGCTTGCCGGATCAGGCACCGGATGCAGGTAGCAGGCACGTGGCGCGGCTCCATGCTCATCAACGACCTGCGTATGGCTCAGGCACCGCCGCACAGCGGCTGCGCAAACCGCAGCGAAGGGGCGGGGCGGCATAGGTTCTTCGGCGCGCCCTCCCCTTATGCGGCGCGCCGCATCCCGATTTTTGTGAGTGTTACCGAGTTCAATTTTTGCGCTTCGCTTCGCAAAACTGAGGGAGGCTCTCTCAGGGCGAGATTCTGAGCGTGCAGGGCGTAAATCGAACACAAGGAAGGAAGCAGATAATATGCAGAAGGAGCAGCCGACGATGCGAGTTGTTGTCCAAATTCAGGAAGATGGGCTTATGACGTTCGCCGCAGACGAGCCGGTAGAACTCATGGTCGTCTCGGAATGCACTCCGCACGATCGCGTTTACCGCATGACGCCAAATGAATCAGCGTTCAAGATCGGCAGCGCAGCCGTGGATGCCATACTTGGCGACGACGCAATTGGGCACGCCGGCGATGAACGGCATGCAGCCGTGAGACATCGCATTGAGAGCGAGCTTGCTGGCGAGTTGCATCTTAAGCCAGTCAAGTGACCCTAGCGTAAGTTCATCCAACGCGCTGGTTGATATCGCAGCCCACAATAGCTGGCTGTTCGATAGCCAGATTTGTCACCCGGCGCAGGCGAGGGCGGACTTTTCACGAAAGAGGCTGCCTTCGCCAGTGGGGCTGTACGGGACACTAGGCACGTAGCGTTGTTCAGCGGTGAGGAACTCGTGCAGCTGAGTCGGCGGCATCTCATTCCAGCGGTCATCTAGAGCCTGTCCACGCTTGGCTGAAACGAGCGGATTCCCGTTGGGGCGCGAATGCGATTCATGCTGGGTGCTGAGAGGGAGGTCAGCACCGATCGCAAGCCCCCTCGATCTCGATCTCGATCTTGATCTTCGTGAGCGCGGCGTTGCTGCTGTCCTGTCGGGCAAATCGTACCGTGCTGTTGTCGAGATGTTCGGTGTCAGCGTCGCTTCCGTCGTCAAGTGGATGCAGCACTATCGCGCAACGGGGAGCGCGGCGCCCCGCAAGATGGGCGGACACCGTCCGTTTCGGCTTCAGAGCGAGCGCGACTTTTTGCTCAGCCGCCTTGCCGAGGAACCCCACGTCAGTACGCGGCCCTTGGCGAACGAGTTCGTCGAGCGCGGGATCATCGTCAGCCATGTTTCGGCCTGGAACCTGTCGCGGCGTGAAGACCAGACCTTCAAAAAAAGCGCCCACGCCAGCGAGCAGGACCGCCCTGATGTTAAGCGCCAGCGTCTGCGGCAACTTCAAAGCCGGATCGACCTGCCCCGTCTTCATCGACGAAACCTGGACCAAACCAATATGGCCCCGCTGCCTGGATGGTCGCAGCGCGGCACACCGCTTATCGACAAAGTTCCGTACGGGTGCAGGCAGACCATCGCCTTCCTCACCCGCGCTTCTTCACGACGGCATCACCGCGCCCTATGTACTCGATGGGCCGATCAACGGCAGAGAGTTCCAGGCCTATGTCGATGAGATCCTCAAGGCCAACTGGCGCGGCATTGGTGAGATCCTTCCCTGCTTCACGCTACGCGAGTGCGCAAACCACCTCAGAAATTCTGGATATGCTTCCCCCTAAGTTGAACAAGCTCTAGAGCGACACGACCTGTTCGTCCAAGAGGTCGAGTGCGACGCGCGAAGCATGGGCCGCGGTCGTGCCCGACCGCCGCGTCATTGGCGACGATCGGCTCACCGGACTCGTTCAACGCCTCGTAAGTTTGCCGGCTACTGACTGGCGGCGCAACATCCTCTTATCGCAGAAGGCGTGGAAGACGCGTCAAAACTTGCTCGTGTTCTGCAGGAGCAATCCGAAGGCGACGGAAGCCTGCGGCGAGGTTGAGTTCAGCGACGAACCCGAGTTCGAGCTTGCAGTATGAAGGTCTCATTTGCGCCGACGCTCTTGCATGGCTTGAGGGCCGCTCCGATGTCGGCTCCGTTGTTACATCGCTGCCTGATGCAGAAGAAATCGGTGCAGATCCCGATGCTTGGCGGGCGTGGTTCCTACGCGCCGCCGTGCTTTGTTTTCGCGCTGCATCGAGCGACGCGCCGGTCTTGTTCTACCAAACCGACCGGAAGGCGGGCGGCGGGATTGAGAGCAAAGCGGCATTGGTCCTGCAATCGGCCTCTGAATGCGACGCCCGGCCGCTATGGCACAAGATCGTGCTTCGGCGTACGGTTGGCGCCGTTGATCTGCATCGCCCCGGCTTCACGCATATGATTGCATTCGGGCGTGGCGCACGACCCGGCAAGGCGACGCCCGATGGCATCGAGGGTGGACCGATGCTCTATCCGAACGCGATGGGGCTCAAAGCGGCCTCATTCGCCGTTCGGTTCGCGGGGCAATCCAGCAGCAGGATCGGTGCCCCGTTCTGCGGTCGGGAAACCCGGCGGTCGCCGACGCTTTAGGGTTTGATGCGACGGGGATTGACATCGACCCGGCGCAGTGCGAGCGGGCGCGATCCCTTGGCCTTCGCATCCAGGCAACGGACAGGCTTTGAGCGCGGATACCCCGCCTTGCAAAGGGCGCCGACAAGCGCGAGACGATGTTCGAGCGCCATCAGCTTGTCAGAGAAGTAGGCAACGGCGCCGTCAACATCAGTAACGACCGCCCGCCAATCCGGCGGATGCGGCGTTCCGAAGCCAGCGGCGCCGCATGCCCGGTTCATGTCGTTGCACTCGTAAACGGCAACCGCTTCGAGGGCCTCGTCGAAGCTCAAGCCTGCCATTGCGTCACGGAAGCCCGAACTTGGTAGCCATGACGCTGATCGCTTCAGCGGTAATCGCGGCCGGGTCTTTGCCGATCTGCCGGAAAAAGTCCGGGTTCTGATGGGCATCCCATCCGCGCTTGAACGCCTTAGTCTCCGGGCTGCGGTCGAAGAAGCGGGAAGCGATGCGGAGAGCGGCGATCTTATCGCCGCTCTCCCAAGCTGAACGGATCTGATCGAGTTTGCTTTGCATCGCGATCAGCTCCTCGCCTCAATCGCCATGGCGCAAAGGTTGCGGTAGCGGTCCATTGCCTTCGGCGATGATGAATAGGCTTTGATCTCGATGGCCCGCAGGCCATGCACGTCGCCTACCTGAGCGAGCCGGATCAATTCGGCGAGCTTCTCGCGATAGCGGCCACGCGATGGCGCCGAGAAATCCGGCGGTTGCGGCAACTCCCCGCCTGCGCGCCGCGATGATCGCGGCGCGCTTGCCTGTCGAACGCCGGGGCAGTTGACCTTTTTCACCCTTCGGCTTCATCGCCTGCTGCACCGCGTCGCTCGCTTCTCCAAAGCCGAGCTTCAGGATCTCGGCGAGATCTGTAACGCGCTCCCGTTCGGGCGCTTTGATGAAGCGCTTGATCGCGGATGCCTTATGTTGGCGCGTTTAATGCTGCGGCTGACGAGTATCGCCGTAAGTCCCGAGACTAGGGTTCCGGTTAGTGCGGCCAATTCTACAAGTTCTCCAAATCAGTCGTTGACCGGCGTCGAGAGAACATGGCTCCGAGCACGGAGCAATCCATAACACAGTGTTTTGCCCCTCTTTCTTAAATGCAACTCCATGACCGAAGCTAAAGAGCAGCGCTCTTTCATCCGCGCCGAAGTTGCGGCGTCCCTCAATCCTGGTCGCGCCGCGCCGGCTCGAGCAGCTCACCGCCGAGGGGTGGGTGAAAAAAGGAAGGCCGCGGTCAGCACGCGGTGCGCAGCGTCGTGGAGCGCCAAATTGGCGTCCGATAACCGCGTGAGAGCCGCCCGCGCCCGGGAGATCGCACTACGGACGGCGTGAGAGGAAAGCGAGCTGATATCGACCGGCGAAGCGGCCGCGTACAAGCGCCGCCGCATTAACGTTTCCTGCTATGCCAAAGCGGCGATGGTCGATGCGATAGTCGATTGCCGGGAGCCCGTTCAATCGTTCGCCCAGCGCGACTACGAATGGCTTAGCGGCGCATTCAATCCGGCCTTCCCTATCCGTCGCTGGGCAGATCGCTATCCAGGAAGCGTTTTGCTCGTCGGCGATCAGATCCGGTTCACGGACAAAGCCGGGCGTTGGGCCCGGCAGCGGTATTCCTGCGAATACAATGTCCCCCGGGCGGCGAGGTAGCCGGGGCGACCACCAATCCATTTTGATGGCGCGACGGGACGTAAATGGTTGATTGTTCTGCTACGCGGAGGGGGTATAGGAGGGGTATGCTTTGGGGTAGAAACGCGGTAGCGCTATTCTATTTTATAATTTATTTTCAATGCGCTGCGAAGCAGTTTTAATCCTACCCGCGGAGCCAACACACTCCTCCCCGCTTTCCAGTGCATCAGGCCGCCGCACACCGGCGCAATGCACCGCCGATAGAGCTGGGCCGGCGTTCTCGCCCCCCACCGCATATCACCCGAG
>Ga0182736_1001007_pt1 | contig 32198 bp, 29 predicted proteins | sample eDN5th30CKraftBY_FD_128882 | JGI IMG/M metagenome (GOLD analysis project Ga0182736, IMG submission 128882) | Enriched backyard soil microbial communities from Emeryville, California, USA - eDNA 5th pass 30_C Kraft BY (version 2) (version 2) | ecosystem: Environmental > Terrestrial > Soil >...
CCTGCCAGCGCATCCGCGCCGCCTTTCCGGACTGACACGCGCCATGGCCGACGACGCCCCGGTCAGCGCCGCGCTGCGAGTCATCGACCTGCTGCAGTCGATGAACCGGCGGGCCAGCTCGACGATCCACGAGCTGCACCTGGACACGGGCATTCCCAAGCCCAGCATCGTGCGCCTGCTACAGACCCTGGCCACGCGCGGCGTGGTGCGGCACGCGCCGCAGTATGGCGTCTATATGCTGGGCGCCCAGGCGGCTACCCTGGCCAGCGGCTATCACGGCGTTCCCAAGCTGGTGGAGGCCGCGGCCGCGCCCCTGGACAAGCTCACCGCCGCCGTGCGCTGGCCCGCGGCCATCGCCAATTTCGAGCGCGACGCCATGGTGGTGCGCTATAGCACGATCCCGCAATCGCCGCTGTCGCTGCTGCAGTCGTCGCTGAACATGCGCCTGTGCGTGGCCACCCGCGCGCTCGGGCGCGCCTACCTGGCCTTCTGCCGGCCCGACGAACAGGATTGCATCCTGGCGCTGGCCCGCCAGGGCGCCAGCGACGAGCCGGCGTTCGACCCGGCGGCCCTGAAACAATGCCTGGAGGCCACCCGCGCCCGCGGCTACGCGCTGCGCGACCCGGCCGTGCGCCCCGTGTCCGCGACGATTGCCGTGCCGGTGTTCGAGCACGGCCAGGTCATCGCCACCATCGGCCTGACCTGGATCGCGTCGAGCCTGTCGCGCGACGAAGCGGTGGCGCGCTACCTGCGGCCCCTGCAGCACACGGCAGCGGCCATCGGGCGCAATCTGCAGCGGCTGTCGTGCGTCGGCGAAACGCCCCCGCCGCCGCGCCCCGCCCGGCGCAAGCCAACTTTTCGCTTACCGGAAAGTTCGGACAAAAGTTTTGCCCCGCCGGCCGGCGCGGCGTTAGATTCTGGCGCAGCCCTGCCAAACAGCGCGGAGCGGAAGGCCTCTTTTTTCTAACCTTTCGGAATCGATCATCATGAAGTACAAGAAAATCCTGTTCGCCTGTCTTGGCCTGGCCGCGCTCGGCGCATCGCCCCTGGCGCAGGCCGACGCCTGGCCCAGCCGCCCCATCACCCTGCTGGTGCCCTGGGCGGCCGGGGGCAGCACCGACACGATCGCCCGCATCCTGGGCGAAGACCTGTCCCAGCGCCTGAACACCACGGTCGTGGTCGAGAACAAGCCCGGCGCGGGCGGCACCATCGGCTCGTCGCAACTGGCCCGGTCCAGGCCCGACGGCTACACCTTCATGCTGGGTGTCTCGGGCGACCAGGTCAACGCCGAGTTCATGTATCCGAACCTGACCTACAGCCCCAGCAAGGACATTGCCCCGGTCAGCACCGTGGCGCGCGAAGCCATCCTGATCGCCGGCAACAACAAGCTGCCCGCCAGTACCGCGCAAGACCTGCTGGCCCTGTCGCGCAAGAAAGAACTGACGTATGCCACCTCCGGCGTCGGCTCGACCGGGCACCTGACCGGCGAACTGCTCAGGCAGCGCGCGCAGCTGCAATTGACCGCGGTGCCGTACAAGGGCAATGCCCCGGCCATCACCGACGCCATCGCCGGCCATGTGGACCTGGTCATCGTCAGCCCCGCCGCCGTCGTCGAACACATCAAGACCGGCAGCCTGAAGGCCCTGGCCGTCACCTCGCCCAGCCGGATCCCGCAACTGCCCGACGTGCCCACCCTGAAGGAAAGCGGCTACGACATCGAGGTCAACACCTGGTACATGATGGTGGCGCCGGCGAAGACGCCCGCCGACATCGTGGGCCGCATGAGCGAAGCCGTGCGGGCCTCGGTGGGCTCGCCCGCCGTCCAGGCGCGCATCGCCCAACTGGCCGCGCTGCCGCAGGGCAGCACCCCGGAAGAGCTGGCCGCCCTGCTCAAGAGCGAACGCGCCACCTGGGGCAAGGTCATCCGGGACGCGAAGATCTCCACCCAATAATGCCGGCGGCGGGCGCCGGGCCGACGCGCGCGGCGCTCGCTACGCGCATTCATTAGCAAAACTGATCGCTTTCATCGCCTCGGCGCCTTGTTGCCTGCTGTGGATGTTTCCTAGACTGCTTCGCAGCAGGACCGGACTCTCTCACAACAAGGGAAACTGATATGAAAGCGAACAAACGGCTGGCCCTGGCCGCAGCGCTGGTGACAATGCTGACGGCGCAGGCCTCGATCGCGCAGCCCATCATGGTCGGCGTTTCCACGCCATTGTCGGGCAGCGCCGCCTTCCAGGGGCAGCATGACCGGTGGGGCGCCGAACTGGCGGTGGAACAGATCAACGCCGCCGGCGGCGTGCTGGGACGCCCGCTGCAGCTCAACGTGCAGGACAACGCCTGCAACCCCGCCGAAGGGGTCAACAGCGTGGGCCGCATGCTCGAGAACCGCGACCTGATCGCCATCAGCGGCGCGATGTGCAGTTCGGTGACGCTGGCGCTGATGCCCATCGTCGAACGCGCCAACGTGCCCCTGCTGGTCAGTTCGTCGTCGGCCAGCAGCATCACCGAGAAAGCCGGCGCCGGCGGCAATATCTGGACGTTCCGGGCCGGCCCCAGCGACGACAGCATGGCCGTCGCCCTGGCCAGCTACCTGAAAGACGAGGCGCGCTTCAAGAAGATCGCCGTGCTGGGCGAGAACACCGACTACGGGCGCGGCGGCGCGGCCGCGATCGCCAAGGCGCTCAAGCCGCTGGGCGTGACCATCACGTCGTCGGAATACTACGACAAGGGCACGCAGGATTTCACCACCGTGCTCACGCGCCTGAAGCTGGCGGCGCCGGACGCGATCGCGCTGTACACGGTGGGCGCGGACCAGATCAACTTCATCCGCCAATACCGCGGCTTCGCCATGCACGTGCCGCTGACCGGCCGCATCGAGCTGGGCGGGTTGCAGGCCGAAGGCATCAAGAGCGGCGCGATCGACGGCGCGACCAGCGTGTTCCAGTACGCCGCCGAACTCGACACGCCGGCCAACCAGGCGTTCGTCAAGGCCTACAAGGCGAAGTACAAGGAAGACCCGCTGCTGCAAAGCGCCATCGCCTACGAGAACATCCACCTGCTGGCCGACGCCATCAAGCGCGCCGGCTCGGTGGACCGCAAGGCCGTGCGCGACGCCATCCAGGCCAGCGACTATGCGTCCATGATGGGCGGGCGCATCGCGTTCGACCAGAACAACCAGGCGCACAACAACGCGGTCATCCTCAAGGTGGAAGGCGGCCACGTCAAGGTCGTCGCCACGCCGGGCACCTGAACGGCGCCCGCCGCGGGCCGCCGCCTGGCGCGGCGGCCCCGTCCGGCTTTTCTCTTCCCAGAGTAGACCCATGACCGACTTCATTCTTCAATTGATCGTCAACGGCCTGGCCATCGGCGCCATCTACGCGCTGGTGGCCGTGGGCCTGTCGCTGATCTACGGCGTGCTGGAAATCGTCAACTTCGCGCATGGCGAACTGGTCATGCTGGGCGGCTTCGCCGCCTTCTTCGCGGTGTCGACGCTGGGCGTCGGGTACTGGCCCGCCATCTTCGCCGCCACCCTGCTGGTGGCCGTGGTGGGCTTCCTGCTGTTCGACAGCGTGCTGTTCACGCTGAAATCAGAGGACTTCCAGAAAGGCATCCTGCTGACCCTGGGCCTGGCCATGATTATCCAGAACGGCGCCCTGTACCTGTTTCGCGCCACGCCCCGCACCATCACCACCGAATACGGGTTCGACGCCGTGCAGCTGGGCAACCTCAGCATCAGCGTGCTGCGGCTGATCGCCTTCGGCCTGGCCATCGCTGCCATCGTGCTGCTGCACGCCTTCCTGAAATGGACGCGCAGCGGCAAGTCGATGCGCGCGCTGGCCCAGAACCGCGAAGCCGCGTTGATGGTCGGCATGCGGCCGCGCCGCATCGCGCGCACGGTCTTCGTGCTGGGCGCGGCGCTGTGCGGGCTGGCCGGCGGCGTGCTGGCGCCGCTGTACACCGTGCATCCGCTGATGGGCATGCCGTTCGTGTTCAAGGCGTTCGCCATCATCATCATCGGTGGCCTGGGCAACATCTGGGGCGCCATCATCGCCGCGCTGATCGTGGGCATGACGGAAAGCCTGGCCGGCGGCTTCGGCTCGGTCGTGCTGCAGGATGCGCTGGCCTTCATCATCATGATCCTGATCCTGCTGGTCCGTCCGCTGGGCCTGTTCGGCAAGGGGATGCGAGTATGAGACAAGAAACCCTGAACCTGCCGCTGGGCGAGCGCCCGCGGCTGCGCGCGGCGCCGTGGCTGTTGCTGCTGGCGGCGCTGCTGATCGCCTTGCCCTTCGCGGGCCTGGGCGGCTACGCCCTGAAGATCGCCATCATGGCGATCGTGTATGCGGTGCTGGCCACCAGCCTGAACCTGATCTACGGCTTCACCGGGCTGCTGTCGTTCGCCCAGATCGCGTTCTGGGGCATCGGCGGCTATACGGCGGCCCTGCTGGCGGTGGACGCCCAGTGGTCGCCCTGGCTGGGCGTGCTGGCCGGCGGCGCCGTGGCGACCGTCGCGTCGCTGGTGATCGGCTACGCGTCGCTGCGCCTGTCGCGCCATTCGTTCGCCATCGTCACCCTCAGCCTGGTGCTGCTGATGCAGCTGGTGGCCAAGGACTGGGTCGAGCTGACGCGCGGCCCGCTGGGCATTCCCAACCTGCCGACGCTGGAAGTGGCGCTGCCCGGGCTGGGCCGGTTCAGTTCGGCCAACCCGGTGGTGTTCTACTTCATCGTGCTGGCCTTCGCCGCCGTCGCCCTGGCCGGCGTGCACCGGCTGGTGCGCTCGCGCATCGGGCGCACGCTGCTGGCCATCAAGCAGAACGAGCCGTTGACACAGTCGCAAGGCGTGGCCACGCTGCAGTACAAGCTGCTGGCCTTCGCCGTCTCAGCGCTGGTGGCCGGCATGACGGGCGGCCTGTTCGTGTTCTACCTGAGCGTGGTCGACCCGTCCATCTTCGACTTCTTCTACACGCAGATGATCCTCATCATGGTCATCATCGGCGGCGCCGGCAGTTTCTGGGGCGTGATCGCCGCGGGCGTCGTCTTTACCGTCATTCCCGAACTGCTGCGCGTCAGCCCCGACCTGCGCCTGGTGCTGCTGGGCTGCGTGCTGGTGGCCGCCATTCTGGTGCTGCCCCAGGGCATCGCGGGCTACTTCCGGGAACGCCGGCTCGAACGCATCAGGAGGACACTGCGATGACGGCAGACAAACAAACGACGCCGGCGCTGGCCGTGCAGGGGCTGGCCAAGGCATTCGCGGGCGTGCACGCCGTCGACGGCCTGTCGTTCACGGTGCCGGCCGGCTCGGTCACCGGGCTGATCGGGCCCAATGGCTGCGGCAAGAGCACGTCCATCGACTGCATCAGCGGCTTTCAAACCCCCGACGGCGGCCGGGTGCAACTGGGCGGCCAGGACATCGGCGGCCTGCCGCCGCACCGCATCGCCCGGATGGGACTGACCCGCACGTTCCAGAACATCCGTCTCTACGACGAGCTGACCGTGCGCGAGAACCTGCTGATCGCCGCGCAGGAATACGACGGCCACGGCTGGCTGGACGCGTTCCTGGGCCGGCCCGCGCTGCGCGCCAGCGAGGCGGCCGCCGCCGAGCGCGCCCGCGAGCTGATCGCCGAAGTGGGCCTGGGCCGCTACGACAACCTGCCGACGGGCATTCTGTCCTACGGCCAGAAGAAGCTGGTGGCGCTTGCCGCCTGCCTGATGTCGCGGCCCAGCGTGGCCATCCTGGACGAACCCCTGGCGGGCGTGAACCCCACCATGATCGTCAATATCGAGCGCATCATCGACGCGCTGAACCGCGCCGGCCAGACCTTCCTGATCGTCGAGCACAACATGAACTTCGTGATGCGGCGCTGCCACCAGGTGGTGGTGATGGAATCGGGCCGCAAGCTGGTCGAAGGCCCGCCCGCGCTGATCCGCAGCGACGAACGCGTCATCAACGCCTATCTCGGCCATGCGCCGCAGCAGGAGCCCAGCCATGCCTGATCCCATTCCGTGCCTGGAACTCGCCGGCTTCTCGGCCGGCTATACCGACACGCCCATCGTCCGCGACATGTCGCTGGTCATCCCGGCCGGCACCGTCACCACGCTGCTGGGCGGCAACGGCGCGGGCAAGTCCACCCTGCTCAAGGCCATCTTCGGCATGGTGCGCCAGTTCGGCGGCGCGATCCGCTTCGAAGGCCGGCAGATCGACCGTCTGGCCTGCGATGCGCGGTTGCGCGCCGGCATCGGCATCGTGCCGCAGGGACGCTGCAACTTCCCGCGCATGAGCGTGCGCGAGAACCTGGAGATGGGCGGCTACCTGCTGGGCCGCGCCGACCGGCAGCGGGCCATGGACGAAGTGCTGGCCCTGTTCCCGATGCTTCAGCGCAAATACCACAGCCTGGCCGGCAACCTCAGCGGCGGCGAGCAGCAGATCCTGGAAACCGCCATGGTGCTGGAAATGCATCCGCGGCTGCTGCTGCTGGACGAACCTTCGCTGGGCCTGTCGCCCAAGATGCAGCAAGAGGTGTTCGACTCGGTAGAGGAAATCCGCAGCGCCGGGCTGACCGTCATGATGGTCGAGCAGAACGTGCACGGCGCGCTGCTGATCTCGGACAAGGCCGTCGTGCTGGAAACCGGCCGCAAGTTCAAGGAAGGCCCCGCGCGCGAGATCATGGACGACCCCGACGTGAAACGGGCCTACCTGGGCGGCGCCGACGATCAGGCGCCGCCGGCCACCCTGCATTGAACCCCGGAGGACAAGACGTGAACCAACCAGGCAAGCTCGCCGCCATCCAGTTCGATGTGCGGCAAGGCGAAAACGCCGCCAACCGCGACAAGAGCTGCGCGCTGGCCCGCCAGGCGGCCGCCGCCGGCGCCACCCTGATCGTATTGCCAGAATGCTGCATCGGCGGCCTGATCTTCGCCGGCCGCGACGAGATCCGGGCGGTCAGCGAGCCCGTTCCGGGCCCGTCGACCGACGCCTGGAGCCAGGTCAGCCGCGAGACCGGCGCCTGGATCGTGGCCGGCCTGTCCGAGGTCGACGGCGACAAGATCTACAACACCGCCGTGCTGGTCGGCCCCGGCGGCGAATTCCACCGCCATCGCAAGATGCACGTGCGCGGCCTGGAACAGCAGCTGTTCGACGTGGGCGATGCGCTCACTGTCGCCGACACGCCGCTGGGCCGCATCGGGCTGGCGATCTGCTACGACATGTGGTTTCCGGAAGTGTGCCGCCGCTACGCGCTGGACGGGGTCGACGTGGTCGCGGCGCCCGCCAACTGGAACAAGAGCATTCGCACCCCCCAGGCCTTCGACACCTACGGGCTGCCGCAGGGCTATTACCTGATGGCGGCCACGGCGGTCAGCAACGAACTGGTGGTGGTGGCGGCCGACCGCATCGGCACCGAGCGCGGCGTGGCATTCCTGGGGTCGAGCTGCATTTTCGGCCCCAGCGGCGAGGCACTGTGCCCCACCGCCAGCCGCGATACCGAGCAGATCCTGCTGGCCGACTGGCCCGACATCGACGCGATCCGCGCCCAGGGCGGCCGCCACCTGGAACAGCGCCAGCCGGCCGCCTACCCCATGCCGTAGGCCATGCGCCCTACGGGCGGCCGGCCGGAACCGGCGGCTCGTAGGCGCGCATCGGCGGCACCGGGCCGTCGTGGCGTTCCAGCTGCACGGCCGTCAATTGCCCCGTGCACCCCTGCGCCAGCGACGACGTGCCGGCATCCCGCGTCAGCACATTGGGATTGCCGTGCACGCACATCGGCCGCTCGGCCGCCGTGTCGTGCGGGTCGTACCAGGCGCCGGTGGGCAACTGCACCACGCCCCGCAGGATGTCGTCGGTGACGTGCGCCGTGGCCAGGCAGGCGCCGCGCGCATTGAACAGCCGCACCACATCGCCGTCGGCGATGCCGCGCGCGGCCGCGTCGGCCGGATGCACGCGGCACACTTCGCGGCCGCGCCGCTTGGCGGCCACGCTATGGGCGCCGAAATCCAGCTGGCTGTGCAGGCGGGTCGCGGGCTGGTTGGCCACCAGGTACAGCGGCCACCCGGCGGCGGGCGCATCAGTAGGCGCGATCCAGACTGGGTGCCCCGGGCAATCGGCATAGCCGAACGACGCCACGACGGGGGAACTGACCTGCACCTTGCCGCTGGGCGTGGGCAGGGGTTGGGCTTCCGGGTCCTGGCGGAAGGCGCGCAGCATGCCGCCGTCGTCCTCGGCCTGCGGCAGGCGCAGTTCGCCGCGCGCCCAGAACGATTCGAAATCGGGGGCTTGCTCGCCGCGCTCGGCCAATGCGGCGCGGGTGGCCTCGTAGATGTGGCGCAGCCAGTCGCGGCTGCTGCGCCCTTCGGTAAAGGCCTCGCGCCGGCCCAGCCGCTGGGCCAGGTCCGCGAAGATGTCGTAGTCGTCGCGTGCCAGCCCGGCCGGCGGCGCGATGCGATGCATCGCCATCATCAGCGGATCGGTCGGCGTGGCGCCGATGTCCTCGCGCTCGAGCGTCATGGTGCACGGCAGGACGATGTCGGCGTGGCGCGCCGTGGCGGTCCAGACGCACTCGTGCACGATCAGCGTGTCGAGCCGGCGGAACGCGGCGCGCAGGCGGGTCAGGTCCTGGTGGTGATGGAAGGGGTTGCCGCCGGCCCAGTACGCCAGGCGCACGTGCGGATAGCGCAGGCGCTTGCCGTTGTAGTCGAACGGCTCGCCCGGGTTGAGCAGCATGTCGGCGATGCGCGCCACCGGGATATAGGCGTCGATGCCGTTGCGGCCCTGCGGCAGCGCCGCGACCGGCACCGCGTTGTTGCGCTTGCCGTAGTGCGCCAGCGTGCCCAGCGCATAGTTGTAGCCACCGCCGGGCAGGCCCAGCTGCCCCAGCGCGGCGGCCAGCACCACGCCCAGCCAGACCGGCTGTTCGCCGTGCTCGGCGCGCTGCAGGGAATGCGACACTACCACCAGCACCCGCCTGGACGGCAGCGAGCGCGCCAGCGCGACGATATCGGCCTCGGCCACGCCGGTGATGGCGGCCGCCCATGCCGCATCCTTGGGCTGGCCGTCGGCCTGCCCCAGCAGGTAGGCCTGGAAGGTGTCCCAGCCGTCGCAATAGCGCGCCAGGAAATCGCGGTCGTGCAGGCCGTCGGCGACCAGCACGTGCAACAGGCCCAGCATGAACGCCGTGTCCGTGCCCGGCCGCACCGGCAGCCAGCGGGCCTGGGCCTCGTCGGGCAAGTCGCCGCGCAGCGGGCTGATGCAGACGAAGCGGCAGCCGCGCCGCGCGGCGCGGCCCATGGCATCGCGCTCGACGTGGCGGCTGATGCCGCCGCTGGCGATCTGGGTATTGCGCACCGCCATACCGCCGAATGCCAGCACGACCTCGCTGTGTTCGACGATCTGTTCCCAGGTGACATTGCGCCGCGCGACGGCATCCAGCGGGCCCAGCACGTGCGGCATGATGACCGCCGACGCGCCGGCGCTGTAATTGTTGACCGAACGCACATAGCCGCCCAGCGCGGTATTCAGGAACCGGTGCACCTGGCTTTGTGCGTGATGGAAACGCCCGGCGCTGGACCAGCCGTACGACCCGCCGAAGATGCCCTGCAGGCCATGCGCATCGCGCACCCGCACCAGCTCGCCAGCCACCCGATCCAGCGCCTCGTCCCACGACACTTGCACGAAAGTGTCGTCGCCCCGCGCGCGGTCCGGGCCCGGCCCGCGTTCCAGCCAGCCGCGCCGCACCATGGGCGCGGCCACCCTGACGGGATGGCGCAGCGCGTTGGTGAAGTTGTCGATCAGCGGGCTGGGGTCCGGGTCGTCCGGATGCGGGCGCACCCGCACGGCCTGGCCGTCGAAGGCGGCGTAGAACGCGCCCCAGTGCGCGCTGTGGGGGCCTTCCGCGCCGGCGGCGCGGGAAGGCGGCTGGGAAGCAGGATCGGACGTCATCGCGCGTGTACGGATAAAGGGGGAAAAGGCCGGGCCGGCCCCACGGGGCCAGCCCAGCGACGCACTACTCGGCGCGCATGCCGACCTGCTGGATCAGCTTGCCCCACTTGGCGCGCTCGGTCGCCATCAGCTGGCCGAAGCCGTCGGGCGTGCTCGAGGTCGCTTCCATGCCCGCGGCGGCCAGCCGGGCGCGGATCTCGGGTTGCACCATCACTTCCACCAGGGCATCGTTAAGCCGCTTGACCACCGGCGCCGGCGTGCCCGCCGGGGCTACGATGCCATACCAGTTCATCAGATCGTAGCCCGGAACGCCGGCCTCATCCATGGTGGGCGTATCGGGAAACAGCGGCGAGCGCTTGGACGTGGTGACCGCCAGCAGGCGCAGCTTGCCGGAATCGATCATGCCCTTGGCCGACGGGTCGCAGAACGTCAGCGGCACCAGCCCGGCCATCACGTCGGTCAGCGCCGGCGTGGTGCCCTTGTAGGGCACGTGCATCATCTTCAGGCCGGCCATCAGCTTGAACTGCTCGCCGGCGATCTGCCCGATGGTGGCCACGCCGCCCGACGCATAGTCGATCTGCGCCTCCGGTTTCTTGGCGGCCGCGATCAGGTCCTTGACCGTCTTGTACGGCGTGCTGGGCGACACCACCAGCAGGTTGGGCATGGTGACCAGCGTGCTGATCGGCGCGAAATCCTTGCTGGGGTCGTAGTTCAGGGTGCGCAGGTTCGGCCAGATGGTGAACGAGCCCGGCGTGGCGATATACAAGGTGTAGCCGTCGGGCGCCGACTTGGCCGCATATTCGGTGGCGGTCAGGCCGCCGGCGCCCGGGCGATTCTCGACGATGACGTTGCCCGACAGCTTGGCCGCCAGCCCCGGGGCGATGGCGCGCGCCAGCACGTCCGCCCCGCCGCCCGGCGGGAACCCCACCACGATGCGCAGCGGGCGGCCCTCGGCCGGAAAATCGGCGGCCTGCGCGCCGGGCCCGAAAGCCGCCAGCGCGGTCGACAGCAGGGTGGCGGCCAGCATCGCGCGGCCGGTGAAACTTGCCAGACTCTTCATTTGGAAACTCCCCTTGGTATAGGTGGCGGGCTCGATCGCGCGGATCGCGCCCGCAGTGCGTGGCTCAGCGCCAGGACGCGGCCGGGGTCGGCGCATCGCGCCATTCCCAGGCCACGAAGGCCAGGCGTTCGCCGGTATGCACCACCGGGTCCGAACGCAGGCCGATCAGGATGCCTTCGCGCGGCATGGGCGCCACCGGCGTCACGGTGCCATCCAGCGCGATCACTTCGCCCAGCGACGCCCCTTGCGGCACCCGGTCGCCGGCGCAGAAGCTCGGCACGAACAGCCCGCCCTCGTCGGCCGTGATCCAGCCGCGCCGCGACACCTGCCGCAGCGACGGCGCCAGGTCTTCGGCGGCCGGCGCGCCGGGCAGGATGCCCATGCTGCGCGCCAGCGTGCGAAAGCCCATCTCGGCCCGCTCGATGTGCTCGGGCTGGTAGCGGTTGCCGGCGCCCAGCTCCAGCATGAAGGCGCAGACCCCGGCGGACAGGCATTGGTAGTCCAGCGCGCCGGCGATATTGCCGGGCAGCTCGCCCTTGCCGCCGACGTCCTGGCGGCACGCCAGCACCGGGAAGAACGCCGCCATCGCGGCCAGCATGTCCTCTTCGCGCACCTGGTCGTTGGGCGGCGTCTTGTACACGCAATACGGGCGCGAATCGAACAGCGGATTCATCGTGTGCAGGTTGATCAGCACGTCGGCCACACCGCGCACTTCCTGCATCAGCGCATGCGCGACGCGCTCGGTGATCATGCCGTCGGCCTTGCCCGGATAGCTCTGGTCCAGGTCCAGCTCGTCGTAGGGGTTGCGCTTGCGGCGCGCGTCGAGCGCCTGCGGGTTGCCCGTGGGCGTGACCACCAGGTTGCCCGACATGGAAGCCGGGTCCAGGCTGTTGGCGAAACGCAGCGCCGCCACCATGCCGTTGATCTCGTCGCCGTGGACCTGCCCGTGCAGCCACAGCGTGCGGCCCGGACGGGCGCCGCGCAGGGCGACATAAGGCAGGGACACGTCCACCCCCGAGGCCATCGAGCCAACCCGCAGTTTGCCGCTGCGGCGCGCCGCGCCCTCGTTCTGTTCCAGCCACTGTCCGATGCTGCTCACGCGTTGCTCCTTGTTGCTTGGGTGGGCCGGGCCTGGCCCAGGGTCTGGAAGGCCTGGTCCAGGTCGGCGATCAGGTCGTCGGGGTCTTCCAGGCCGATGTGCAGGCGCACGATGACGCCGCGCCCGGACCAGTCGGCCACGCTGCGCGCGGCGCGCAGGTCGGTCAGCGTCACCAGGCTTTCGTAGCCGCCCCACGATGCGCCCAGGCCGAACAGCCCCAGGCTGTCGACCCACTGCTCGACCGCGGCGCGCTCGACGCCCGGTTGGAACTCGAACGACAGCAGGCCGTTGGTGCCGGTGCAATCGCGCCGCCAGATATCGTGGCCGGGGTGTTCCGGCAACGCCGGGCAGAACACGGTGCGCACTTCTGGGCGCGCCTGCAGGTGGCTGGCGATCCGCAAGGCGTGGCGTTCGTGCATCGCCAGGCGCGCCGCCAGGCTGCGTATGCCGCGCAGCACCAGGTACGCGTCGTCGGGGCTGACCGTCATGCCGAACGCATCGCTGCGATCCGACAGCGCCGCCCAGGCGGCCTCGGTGGTCGCGACCGTGCCCATCATCACGTCGGAATGGCCGCTCAGGTACTTGGTGGCCGCCATGACGGACACGTCGGCGCCCAGCGCCAGCGGACGGTACTGGCAGCCCGAGCCCCAGGTGTTGTCGCAGGCCAGCAGCGCGCCATGGCGATGGGCGATGGCCGCCAGCCGCGGCAGGTCGCACATTTCGTAGACCAGCGAACCCGGGCACTCGGCATAGATCATGCGCGTGGCCGGCTCGATCTTGTCTTCGACATCGGACCCGTCGGCCGCGAAGAAGGTGCATCGGATCTGGTACGGCGCCAGGAACGAATCCACCAGCTTGCGGGCCGGCTCGTACACCGAGTCGGACATCAGCACGTGGTCGCCCGGCTTCAGGTACGCCAGCAGGGTCATGGCGATGGCGGCCAGGCCGGTGGGAAACAGCTTGGTGCGGTAGGCCCCTTCCAGTTCGCTGACGGCGTCTTCCAGCGCGAATCCGGTGGGGTTGCCGCGCGCGCCGTAGGTGAACAGGCGCTCGCCCGAACGCCGCGCGCGCAGGTCGCGCTGCTGGGCGACGCTGTCGAACAGCACGGTGCTGGCGCGCACCACCGGCGGGTTCACCGGCGCGCCGCCGTCATAGGCGGGCGCCTTGCCGGCGTGCAGCAGGCGGGTCTGCAATTGGCGTTGCGATGTGGTGTCTTTCATGTTCGTGTGCAAGGTGAAGGCGGGCGCAGGTCAGGCGCCAGCCTGGTGCGCCGGCAGGCGGAACTCGCCGCGCTCGTGCTCGTCCAGCTGCGCGATGAGGTTGACTTCCCATTCCAGGTACTGGCGCGCCGCCGCCTTGTTGCCACTGTGGCGGTCGTGCACGAAGAACAGGTAGTCGATGCATTCGGCATCCGGCGGCGATTGCGGGCTGGACTGCACCGGCAGGCCGGCATCGGCCCAGGCCCGGAAGCCGCCGGCCAGCACCTGCGCCGGCACGCCCAGGCCGGCCAGCTCGGCCGCCGCGCAGGCCGCCACGCCGGGCTCGTCGGCCACCAGCACGACGGGCGCCGTGGCGCCGGCCAGTGTCGCGGCCAGGCGCGGCCGGATCGACCAGCGCGATTGCGGAATATGCGCCTGGCGAAAGCGCATGCTGGCGCCCACGTCGATGACGGCCGGCGCATCGGCCTGGCGCAGCCGCGCCGCCAAGGTCGCGGCGTCGATCTGCGCGGGCTCGGGCACGGCCGCCGGCGCCAGCGGCGCCAGGTCCAGGCCGCTGGCCAGCCCGTCTTGCAGGACATGGGCATCGTGCCCCATCTGCCGCAGCCAGCTAGCCACCACGGGCGCGCGCACGCCGTCGTCGTCGAACAGGACCAGCCGCGCGCGGCGCACGCCCACGTACTGGTCGGTGGCCTGGATCAGCTGGCCGCCGGGCGTGTGCTGGGCGCCCGGCAGGGTGCCCGCTGCATACTCTTCGGGCGTGCGCACGTCGCACAGGAACAGCGTGCGCTGCGCATCGCGCGCCCAGGCCCGCACGGTGGCGGCATCGGCCGTGGGCACGTCGCAGCGCTGCGCCAGCGCCGCGGCCGAGCGCCGCATCGACGCCAGGTCGTCGGACGGCGCGTCGTAGCGCCGGCTGGCGCCGTGCTCCAGTTCCAGGTCGGCCAGCATCCAGCCCTGCGTGCCGCTTTGCAGCGCGACCACCGGATTGGGCAGGCCCAGGTTGATGAGCGTCTGCGCGCCGATGATGCTGCGCGTGCGGCCGGCGCAGTTGATCACGATGCGCGTCTTGTCGCTGGGCACCAGGCGGCGCACGCGCAAGGCCAGTTCGCCGTTGGGGCAGCTGGTTGCCGTGGGGATCGCCATCTTGCGGTATTCGGCATACGGCCGCCCGTCCAGCACGACCACGTCCTCGCCGGCCTGCAGCATGGCGGCCAGCTCGGTGGCCGTCACGTGCGGCGTCTCGTAGATCTGCTCGACCAGCTCGCCGAACGTCTTGGACGGCACGTTCACGCCGGCGAACAGCGTGTACCCGGCCGCCTGCCAGGCGGGGGTGCCGCCGTCGAGCACGTGCACATCGGCATAGCCTAGCGCAGCCAGCCGGCGCGCCGCCGCCTGGGCCACGCCCTGCCCGTCGTCGTACACCACCATCCGTACCTGCAAGCGCGGCGCCAGCCGCGGCACGTCGATTTCAAGGCGGCTGTACGGCAGCGTGATGCCATGGAACAGGTGGGATTCGCCGTATTGCCCGTGCTCGCGCACGTCGAACAGCGCGAGTTCGGCGCCGTCATGCAGCCACGACTTCAGGGTCTGCGCGTTGATTAGATGCATTTGCCGCAACGGTAGGTGGAATGAGTAAAAGGCTGGCTTGTCATCAGCGGCGCGTCTGCACGCCGATCGACATGGTTTCGCAGGTGCCTTTTTCCATGTCGTAGGCCATGCGCTCGGTCAGCGTTTCCAGGGAACGGCCGTACAGGTGCAGGTGGCGGATGACCTGGCCGGGCAGGATCTCGACCGAATGGATGTCGTCGGGCATCAGGGCGATACCGGTACCCGGCTCGACCATGACGCGGTCGGCCTCGCGCAGTTGCGCGCGGCCCGGCACGCTGCCGTCGTCCACGCGCTCGTACACGCGGTTGAGCTCGGCGCCCTCGACGGCGCTGATACACGCCCAGGTCGTATGGTTGTGGGGCACGATGCGCTTGCCCGGACGCATCACATTCAGATACAGGGCATAGCTCTGGTCGGGGTCTTCCGCGATCAGGTAGCGGGCTTGCAGCTCGCCGTCCTGCGGCGCGGCGAACTCCTGCTCGCCCCACAGCGCCTTGCGCGCCGCCAGCTGGTTCAGCTGCGCCAGGATGCCGTCGAGCGAGGCGCGGCTGAATTCGCCCGTTTGCGCGATCTGCTTGATATGCTGGATCGCATCCTGCACGACCTGGGTACGTTCTGCTGAAACATTCATGGATTTCACCCCTGTGGAATTGCCGGAATTGGGTCATTCAAAATATAGGCACAGGCGGGCCCGGAAACAATCTAGAATCGAGCCAAAATCAATTAGCGAAACTGATACATGGAGACGTTGGACCTCGACGCCCTCAGGACCCTGACCGTCATCCAGGAAAAGGATGGCTTCGCCGCAGCCGCGGTCCACCTGGGCAAGACGCAATCGGCCGTCACGCAGCAGATGCAGCGGCTGGAAGGCCAGCTGGGCCGCGCCATCTTCGAGCGGCGCGGCCGGCAGAAGCGCCTGACCCCGCACGGGCTGCGCCTGCTGGACTACGCGCGCCACCTGCTGGCGGTCAACGACGAAGCCCTGCGCAGCCTGCAGCAGGGCAGCCTGGAAGGCGTGCTGCGCATCGGCGCGCCGCACGACGTGGCCGACAACATGCTGCCGCCGCTGCTGGCGCAGGTGGCCCGCGTCTCGCCATTGCTGCAGATCGATATCCACGTCGGGCGCAGCCCGTTCCTGATGGAATCGCTGCATCGCGGCGAGATCGACATGACCATCTCCAACCGCCACGACCCCACGCTGGAAGGCGTGGTGCTGCGCACTTCGCCCACGGTCTGGGTCTGTTCGGCCAGTTATGTGCTGGACAGCGTCAAGCCCATCCCGCTGGTGCTGGCCGACGGGCCCAGCCTGTTTCGCCGCCTGGCCCAGGAAGCCCTGGACGACGCCGGCATCCGCTGGTCGCCCAGCTACACCTCGTCGAGCCTCATCGGCATCAAGGCGGCGCTGCGCGCCGGCCTGGGTGTGACGGCCCGCGGCATCGAGCTGGTCGACACCGATTTCCGCGTGCTGGGCGAAAACGACGGTATGCCGCGCCTGCCGGACGTGGTGTATTACCTGTTCGTGCGCAATAACGTCGTGCGCCCGCTGACGCGGCGCGTTTTCGACATGCTCAAGAGCAACATGCGGCTGCTGCGCAGCGCCGACCGGGTGGCCCGCGGGTAGGCAGCCCGATGCCGGGCCTCGCCCCGGCTCAGCCGACCGACGCCGCGCGCAGCGCCTTCTTGTTGCTGTAGCCCAGCCACGCCAGCCCGCCGCAGATCAGCACCAGCGGAACCAGCGATCCGAAGTTCAGGATGGTCCAGCCCTGCGTCGTGACCAGCATCCCGGACGTCAACGAGCTCAACGCCATGACCGCGAACACGCAGAAGTTCATGGCGGCCTGGGCGCGGTCTTTTTCCTCGGCGCTGTACGTCGACAGCGACAGCGTGGTGCTGCCGGTGAACAGGAAGTTCCAGCCCACGCCCAGCAGGAACAGCGACGCGGTGAAGTGATGCAGGTCGGTGCCCGACAGCGCCACGGCAATGCATACCAGGTTCAGCAGCGCGCCCCAGGTCATCACCGGCAGCACGCCGAACCGCTTGATCAGGTGCCCGGTGAAAAAGCCCGGCGCGAACATGCCGATGACGTGCCATTCCAGCACGAATGCCGCGTCGGCAAACGGCAGGCCGTGATGCTGCATCGCCAGGGGCGTGGCCGCCATCAGCAGGTTCATGATCCCGTAGCTCAGCGCGCCCGCGCCGGCGGCGACGATGAAGGCGGGCTGCCGGGCGATCAGCGCCAGCGGGCGGCCGCCCGTGGCCGTCTTGCGCGACGCCATGGCCGGGAACTGCATCACGGCCAGCACCGCCATCGCCACCAGCGCCACCACCACCAAGGCCAGGTAGGCGGCCACGAACGGCGTGGGCAGCAGGCCCTTGGTGTACGCGGCCAGGTTGGGGCCCAGCACCGCCCCCAGCAAGCCGCCGGCCATCACCAGCGACACGGCTTTTTCGCGCGCTTCCGGCATGGCCAGTTCCGCCGACGCGAAGCGGTACAGCTGCCCGTTGGCGGAATAGTAGCCGGCGATGGTGGTGGCCGCGCAAAGCAGCCAGAAGCTCTGGATATACGCGGCAAACGCGCACAGCAACGCCGACCCCAGCGCCACCACCAGGCCCAGCATGAAGCTGCCCTTGCGGCCGAAGCGCTTTTGCGTCCAGGCCACCGGCCCGGTACAGATCGCGCCGCCCACCACATACCCCATCACCGGCAGCGTGGCCAGCCAGCCATAGGGCGCAAGCTCGAATCCCACCAGGCCGTTGATGGCGATGAATGTGACGTTGTTGGTCAGGAACAGGCCCTGCAGGATGGACAACAGCCAGAGATTGCGGTTCATGTCGCTCGGGTCATGGATGCCGTGGTCGCCCAGGCAGGCAGCGGCGGAGGGGCTTATCAAGCATATGCATATTACCAGTAGCTATTTGCCGCTCTTGACACTCGCCATGCGCCCATGGAAAATTATGAACGATGTTCATAATTATGAATAAACAAGGAAAACGATGAGCTCTACCGCACTGGAAATGGCCAGCCGCTTCGTCGACCGCAGCCCGTTCAACCGCTGGCTGGGCATGTCCGTCCTGGAAGCCGGCGAACAAGGCATCGTGATCGGCATCCCATGGCGCGAAGAACTCGTCTCCAGCCCGGAGGCCCGCTCTACGCACGGCGGCATCCTGGCCACGCTGATCGACGCCGCCGGCGACTACGCCGTGGCGCTGCAAGTCGGGCATCCGGTGCCCACCATGGACATGCATGTGGACTACCACCGCGTGGCCACGCCCGGCAGCCTGCGCGCCGAAGGCCAGGTCGTCCACCTGGGCAAGCGCTTCGCGACGGCGCAGGCGCGGGTGCTGGACATGGACGGCAGGCTGATCGCCAGCGGCCGCGGGCTGTACCTGCTGCGCTCGCCGCAGGCGGCCGGTTCCCAAGACGCATCCGCCGCCGGCGGTCCGGGGGCATGATGGGGCCGCTGAACGGAATCAAGATCATCGAGATGGCAGGGATCGGCCCCTGCCCGATGGCCGCCATGCTGCTGGCCGACCTGGGCGCGACCGTGCTGCGCATCGACCGCCCCGAACCGTCGGCGCTCGGCCTGGAACGGCCGCTGAAATTCAATCTGCTGCTGCGCAACCGCAAGGTCATTGCGCTGGACCTGAAAAGCGCGCCGGCGCGCGACCTGGTGCTGCGGCTGGTGGAAAGCGCCGACGCCCTGCTCGAAGGGTTCCGCCCCGGCGTCATGGAACGCCTGGGGCTGGGCCCGCAGCCCTGCCTGCAGCGCAACCCGCGCCTGGTCTACGGCCGGATGACGGGCTGGGGCCAGGACGGGCCGCTGGCCCAGGTGGCCGGCCACGACTTGAACTACCTGGGCCTGACCGGCCTGCTGCACGCCATCGGCCGCGCCGGCCAGCCCCCCACGCCGCCGTTGAACCTGGTGGGCGATTTCGGCGGCGGCGCGCTATATCTTGCGCTGGGCGTGCTGGCCGGCATCATCGAGGCGCGCCAGTCGGGGCAGGGCCAGGTGGTCGATGCCGCCATCGTCGACGGCGCGGCCTCGCTGGGTACCGCCCTGTTCGGCCTGCACGCCGCGGGCCTGTGGCGCGGCGAGCGCGGCGCCAACGCGCTGGATTCCGGCGCCTATTTCTACGACGTCTATGAATGCGCCGACGGGCAATGGATCTCGGTGGCGCCGCTGGAACGCAAGTTCCATGACCGGCAGCTCGAACTGATGGACATCGATCCGGCCTGGCTGGGCCGGCAAGCGGATCGCGAAGGCTGGCCGCGCGCACGGGCCATCCTGGCCGAACGCTTCAAGGCCCGCACGCAGGCGCAGTGGTGCGAGCTGCTGGGCACCACCGACGTCTGCGTGGCGCCGGTGCTGACGCTGGACCAGGCCGCCGACCACCCGCACATGCGCCAACGGGAAGTCTTGCTGGACATCGACGGCGTCGTGCAGCCGGCGCCGGCGCCGCGGTTTTCACGCAGCGCACCGCCCCGGCCCACCCCACCCGAAGCCGCCAGCCCCGATACGGCCGATGCGGCGCTGTCGGCCTGGCTGGCGCCCGCCGAGCGCCAGCAATGGCGCAGCCGGCTGGACGGCGGCTCAGCCGCCCGGCATATGGCGTAGCGTTTCGGATGCGGCGGCCGCCACCTCGAGCAGCAATTGGCGCAGCGCGGGCATCGACTGCACCAGCCGGTCGCTGGGCGCGGCGATCATCAGCGCGTAGCTGGCCGTGCCGTCGGCCTTGACCACGGGCGCCGCGATGCCGGCCGCGCCGGCCACCGCCTCGCCGATGCTGACGGCGATGCCCGCGGCGCGGATCTGGTCGAGCTCGGCCTCGAAGGCCGCCCGCTCCGGCAGCGGCTTGCCGGTCATCGGCTTGAGCCGGGCCGTCTTCAGGTACTTCTTGCGCCAGTCCCCATCCTGGAAGGCGAACAGCACCTTGCCGGCCGCCGAGACATGCAACGGGCGCTTCGTGCCGATGGGCACCGAATACCGGATCGCCTGCCGGCTGTCGATGCTGTCGACATAGGTGACCGTCTTGGCCTCTTTGTCGATCATCGCCAGGAACACGCTTTCGTCGCACCGCGCCGCCAGTTCTTCGATGTACGGCCGCAGGATGCGGGTGATGCCCGCACTGGCCAGGACTTCGGCCGACAACTGGAAAATGGACGGGCCCAATTCATAGCGCCCGGAAGCATGCACCAGGTACTTGTGCGCCACCAGCGGCCGCAGCAGCAACAGCAGGCTGCTCTTGGGCGCCTCGAGCGTGCCGCTGAGCTCGGCCAGCGTCGCGCCGCCTTCCGTGCGGGCCAGCGCCTCGAAGAGGCCAAGAATGCGCAACAGGGAACGGGGCTCGGAGGGCACTGCGCCGGTTTCAGATCGGATTTTCATGAATGCGTGGAATCGAACGGGAAAGCGCCCTGTGTGGCGTTCATATTTATGAATGATACCTGCAAACCGGGCACGATCCGGGCAAACCGCCCGTGCCCATCACAAACGTCCGCCACCCGGCGCGAAAGGAACTGACCATGAACACGACACCCCCGCACAACACGCCCGGCCAGGATGGTTTCCTGGCATTCCAGGTGCGCCGCGACCGCGGCCTGGCGGCCGGCGTGGTGCGCCTGGGCCTGGCAGACCTGTCGCCCGGCGTTGTGGTCATCCGAACCGCCTATGCCGGCGTCAACTACAAGGATGCCCTGGCGACCACCGAACACGGCCGGGTGATCCGGCAGTTTCCCCGCGTGATCGGCAGCGATGCGTCCGGCCGGGTCGTGGCGTCGGGCCACCCGGCGTTTCGCGAGGGCGACGAGGTCGCCGTGCTGGGGCGCGGCTTCGGCGTGGACCACGACGGCGGATTCTCGCAATACCTGCGCGTGCCGGCCGAATGGGTCACGCCGCTGCCGCCGGGCATGACGCTGCTGTCGGCGGCCGCGCTGGGAATCGCCGGCTATACCGCCGCGCTGGCCGTGCACCTGTTGCAGCAAGCAGGGGTGCGGCCCGGGCAGGGGCCGGTACTGGTCAACGGCGCCACCGGCGCGGTGTCCGGCATGGGGATCGAGATGCTGGCGGGCCTGGGCCATGCGGTCGCCGCCGTCAGCGCCAAGGCCGGCCAGGAAAGCTTTCTGCGCGATCTGGGCGCCCGCGAGGTACTGGCCGCGGCCGACCTGCCCGACCGCGGCAAGCCCCTGGAAGCGGCGCGCTGGGCCGCGGCGCTGGACGCGCTGGGCGGCCCGCACCTGGACCTGATCCTGCGCACGCTCGCGCCGCGCGGCTGCGTGGCCAGTTTCGGCAACGTGACGGGCAATGCGTTGACGACCAGCGTGCTGCCTTTCATCCTGCGCGGCGTGCGGCTCATCGGCGTCAATCTCACCTACTACCTGGACCTGGAAGCCGAACTGTGGCGGCGCCTGGCCACCGACCTGGCGCCGCGGCGCACGCTCGAGCGCGTACGGACCCTGGCCCTGGACGAGCTGCCCGACCAGCTGCAACGCATGCTGGCCGGGCAGAACGTCGGCCGCGCCGTGGTGGACCTGGCCGCCTGAAGCGCGGCCCGGGCAACAAAAAGGGCGGGCCCCCGGCCCGCCCGCGACCGCCATGGCGGGTCAGTCCAGCGTCAGGCCGGCCCCCTTGATGACCTTGGCCAGCGCATCCACTTCCGACTTCAGGAACACGCCGTATTCCTCGGACGTCGACGGCGTGGCCTGGGCGCTCTGGTTGGCGAAGAACGCCAGCACTTCCGGATCGGCCAGCGCCTTGCCGACGGCGCCATTGAGCTTGGCGACGATGTCGGCCGGCGTGCCCGCGGGCGCCATCAGGCCCGACCAGGCGGCCAGCTCCAGGCCCTTGGCCACCGTGGCGTCCAGGGTGGGCACGCCCGGCAAGGTGTCCAGCGGCTGCTTGGTGGCAACCGCCAGCGCCTTCAGGCGCCCCGACTTCACCGCCGGGATCGCGCCGGCCGACGTGGCGAAGTAATAATCGACCATGCCGGCCATCAGGTCGACCAGCGCGGGCGCCTCGCCCTTGTACGGAATGTGCGTGCTCTTGATCCCGACGGCGTCTTCGAACGACAGCGAAGCCAGGTGCGTGACGTTGCCGTTGCCGGCCGAGGCGTAGTTCAGCTTGCCGGGATTGGCCTTGGCGTAGGCCACCAGTTCCTCGACCGTCTTGAACGGCGACTTGGTGGGCACCACCAGCACGATGGGCAGGCTGGCCGTCCGCGCGACCGGCACCAGGTCCTTGGTGACGTCGTACGACAGGCGCTTGCTGTACAGCGCGGGGCTGGACGCGATGGACGACGTGTTGTACAGCAGCGTATAGCCGTCGGCCGCGGCGCGGCTGACCTCTTCGGCGGCGATGTTGCCGTTGGCGCCGGGCTTGTTGTCGATCAGCACATTGGCGTTCAGCGTATTGCCCATGTGCTTGGCCAGCGTGCGCGCGATCGCGTCGGTGCCGCCACCGGCCGAGAAGCCCAGCACGATCTTCACCGGCTTGGACGGATAGGCGGCCTGGGCGTTGGCCGCCAGCGGGCTGCCGGCCAGGATGGCCAGCGCGGCCAGGGCGGCGGTGCGCGCGGCAAAGCCGCGGCGCGAACCCAGCGGCGCGCACGGCGCGGCCGCAATGCAAAGTGACTTGCATCGAATCATGTGTGTCTCCTGTGTGTGTAGAGAAGAGGCGCGGCGCGCCCCTTTCTTGTCTGGCGGGATCTAGCCCGCCATGGTCAAGCCGCCCGATACCGACAACACCTGGCCGGTAATGAAGTCCGCGTCGTCCGAGGCCAGGAAGCACACCGCGCCGACCACGTCGGCGGCCTGTCCCAGCCGGCCGAACGGAATGGCCTTCTCCAGCGCATTGCGCAGCTTGAGGCCGTTTTCGCCCTCGCCGGCGAAGTCGCGGAACAACGGCGTGTCGGTCGGCCCGGGGCAGACCACGTTGACGTTGATGCGCTTGCGCGCCATTTCGCGCGCCATGGTCTTGCTGAAGGCGATGATGCCGCCCTTGCAGGCCGAATACACCGACTCTCCGGACGAGCCGACCCGGCCGGCGTCCGACGCAATGTTGACGATGCGGCCGCGGCCGCGGCTGGCCATGCCGGCCAGCACCGCGTGGTGCAGGTTGATCGGCCCCTTGAGGTTGATATTGATGATCTTGTCCCACAGCGCCGGGGCGGTATCCAGGAACCGCGCGGCGTGGTCCCAGCCGGCGTTGTTGACCAGCACGTCGACCGGGCCGAGTTCGCTCTCGACCCGGGCCACGGCCGCCACCACGCCGGGATGGTCGGTGATGTCCACCCGATACGCGGCCGCCTGGCCGCCCGCCGCGCGCAACTGCGCGGCCACGTCGCCGGCCACGCTGTCGTTCAGGTCGAAGATGGCGACCTTGGCGCCCTCTTCGGCAAAGCGGGCGCACAGCGCCGCGCCGATGCCCCCGCCGCCGCCCGTGACGATCACGACTTTGTCTTTCAATCCTTTCATGGCTGTCTCCTGGCCTTGCCGATCAGCTGCGGCACTTGATCATGCGCAGCGGGGTGTAGGTCATCACCACCGTGCCGTCCTGCTTGACCACCTTGTTGAAGGTGCGCACCAGGCCGCGGCCGGGGCGGCTGTTGGAACGGCGCGCCTCGATCACTTCGCATTCCACATGGATGGTGTCGCCGGCGAAGGCCGGCGCCTTGATGTCCAGCTCCATGTTCAGGAATGCATAGCCGGTCTTCTGCATGGTGGACTGCGTCAGCAGGCCTTCGGCGATGCCGTACACGAACGAGCCCGGCACCAGGCGGCCCTTGATGTCGGATTCGTTTTTCACGAATTCCATGTCGGTGAACAGCACTTCGGTCATGTGAATGCAGTTGATGAACGCGCACACGTCGGCGTCCTGGATGGTTCGTCCAAGGGTCTTGAACTTGCGGCCGATGGGCAGGTCTTCGAAATACATGCCCAGGCCGACGGTTTCGATCTCATCGCGGTTCATGGCGGTCTCCTTGCAAGGGTTTACTTTCTGGTGGGGCGGCCCAGCAGGCCGTTCGAGATGATGTTGCGCTGGATCTGGTTGGTGCCTTCGATGATCTGCAGCACCTTGGCGTCGCGGAAATAGCGGTTGATCGGGTATTCGGACGAAATGCCGGCCGCGCCGAACAGTTGCACGGCATCGGTGGCCACCTGCATGGCGGTGTCGGTGGCGAAGCATTTCGCCATCGCCGCCACCGGCGCCAGTTCCGCCGCCGGCGCGCCGCTGTCGACCAGCGACGCGGCGCGGTACACCAGGTGGCGTGCCGCTTCCGTCTTCATGGCCATGTCGGCCAGCATCCAGCGCACGCCCTGGAAATCGCTGACCTGCTGGCCGAACGCCGTGCGGCTGGAGACGAACTCGACGGCGTGGTCCAGCGCGCCCTGCGCCAACCCGACGCCGCGCGCGCCGATCAGCGGACGGCTGGCGTTGAAGGCTTCCATCACGGCCTTGAAACCGCCGCCCAGCATGTTTTCCGCGGGCACGGATACGTTGTCCAGGAACAAGGGGCACGACGGCACGCCGCGCGCGCCCATCTTTTCCTCTTTGCGCCCCACTTGCAGGCCGGGCGTTCCCTTCTCGACGATGAACAGGCTGATGCCGTCTTTCTCGCCTTCGCGGTACTTGGCCGCCACCAGGATGAAGTCCGCGATGTCCGAGTTGGTGCACCAGATCTTGGCGCCATTGAGCACGAACCCGTCCGCGGTTTTCTCGGCGCGCGTCTTGATGCCGCTGACGTCCGAACCGCTCTGGGCCTCGGTGGTGGAAAACGCGCCGCGCAGCTCGCCGCTGGCCAGCCCCGGCAGCAGCCGGGCCTTCTGCGCGTCGGTGCCGCCATGCAGGATGGCGCCGAACGGCACCCACTGCACCAGCAGCAGGTAGGCCGTGTTGTAGCAAACGCGCCCGAATTCCTCGATGGCCAGGCAGGCCGACAGCATGCTGCCGGCGCCGCCATACTGCTCGGGGAACGGCAGGGTGAACAGCCCCAGTTCCTTGAGCAGCGCATACATGTCGTGCGGATACTCGGCCGTGCTGTCGATGTCGTTGGCGCGCGGCGCGACCTTCTCGCGGGCGACCCGCCGGATCAGGTCCTGGATCTGACGCTGGTCGTCGTTCAGTGCGTACTGGCTGTGTTGCATGGAATGTTCCTGGTCTCGATGATGCGTGCCGCCTCCAGCGCGGCGATGTCGTCGGGCGATCGGCCCAGCAGCGCGGAAAGCACCTCGGCGGTGTGCTGGCCGCGCAGCGGCGGCGGCAGGCGATACTCGACCGGCGTGCCGGACAACCGGATGGGGTTGGCCACCACGCCGACCGTCGTGCCGCCCGGGTGCGGCATGTCCACACGCAGGCCGCGGTGCACCACCTGGGGGTGCTCGAAGACCTGCGCATAGTTGTTAATCGACCCGTTGGGCACGTCGGAATCGGCCAGCAGGCCCAGCCAGTGTGCCGATGGGCGCGACCGGAATATCGCCTGCAGCGCCTCGACCAGCGCGGCCCGGTTCACATTGCGGTCGGGCATGCTCAGGAAGCGCGGGTCGCCGGCCAGCTCGGGCGCGCCGATCAGCGCGCACAGCTTGCGGAACTGGCCATCGTTGCCGCAGCCGATGATGATGTGGCCGTCCGCGGTGGGAAACGTCTGGTAGGGGGCCAGGTTGGGATGCTCGTTGCCCCAGCGGCGCGGGATGACGCCGCTGGCGAAGTAGCTGGCGATCTGGTTGGCGCCGAAATTGACCACAGTATCGAGCAGGGCCACGTCGATGTGCTGGCCTTGCCCGGTCGTGTGGCGGCTCTCGATGGCCGACAGGATGCCGATGGTGGCGTTCAGCCCCGTCAGCACGTCGGCCACGGCGATGGCCGACTTCATCGGGCCGCCGCCCGGCCGGTCGTCGCGTTCGCCGGTAATGCTCATCAGCCCGCCCTCGCCCTGGAAGATGAAGTCGTAGCCCGGCAGGTGGGCATACGGGCCGTCCTGCCCGTACCCGGTGATCGAGCAATAGACCAGCCGCGGGTTCAGCGCGCGCAGGTCGGCATACGACAGGCCGTAGCGGGCCAGGTCGCCCACCTTGTAGTTCTCGACCAGCACGTCGCATTGCTGCGCCAGCTCGCGCACCAGCGCCTGGCCCTGCGCCGTGGCGATATCGATGGCGATCGAGCGCTTGTTGCGGTTGGCGGACGTGAAATACGCCGAATCGCCGACGCGCTCGCCCGCATCGTTCTCGATCCACGGCGGCCCCCAGTGCCGCGTGTCGTCGCCCAGCACGGGACGCTCGACCTTGATGACGTCGGCGCCCATGTCGGCCAGCATTTGCGTACACCACGGGCCGGCCAGGACACGGGTGAGGTCCAGCACACGCAGGTGGGAAAGAGATCCGGGCATGGTTGTTGATTGGCTTGAACTATCGTTCATATTTACGAATGATGTTTATTATTCTATATACGAAGCCACGCAGGCACAATGGATTTTCGGGATTTCGACGTTTCAATACATCATGATCTTGATACATTAAGGCAAGAACCCAGGCAAATCCACCGGCCTTGCGCGGCTGCGTCGCGGTGCGCCCGCCGCCCGGCGCGACGCGTCAGTCCAGCTTGATGCCCGAGGTCTGCACCACCTTCCGCCAGCGCTCGATCTCGGCCTGCAGGAAGGCCTGGAAGCCTTCCGGCGAGGTGGCCTTGGGCACCGCGCCCTGCGATGCCAGCTGGGCCGCGACCTTGGGGTCCCGCAGCGCCGCGACGTAGGCCTCGTTCACACGCGCGATGATTGCGGGCGGCGTGCCGGCGGGCGCCATCAGGGCCTGCCAGGCGCCCATCTGGAACCCGGGCAGGATCACTTCCGATGCAGTCGGCACGTCGGGCAGCAAGGGCGAGCGCTCTGCGCCGGTCACGGCCAGCGCCTTCACGCGGCCGTCCCGGACATAGGGATACGCCGAATTGATGGGATCGGCGAACAGGTCGAGCCGGCCGGCGATGAAATCCGGAAACGCGCCCGCGCCGCCCTTGTACGGAATATGCGTGGCCTCGATGCCGGCCGCCTGCAGCAGCACGAACATGGCCAGGTGCGTCAGGTTGCCGGTGCCCGACGAGCCATAGTTCAGCTTGCCGGGATGCTGCCGGGCATAGGCCTTGAGATCCGGCACATTGGTCACGCCCAGCGGATTGCTGGCCATGACGAGCAGCGGCTGGTCGATCAACAGGGACACGGGGGCCAGATCCTTGCCCAGGTCGTACGCCACCTTCTGGCCGAAGGCTGCGGTAAAGCCCAGCGCCGAGGTGCTGTGCAGCAACGTGTAGCCATCGGGGGCCGCCTGCGCGACGGCCTCGGCGCCGATATTGCCGTTGGCGCCGGGGCGGTTTTCCACCACCATCGGCACGCCCAGCTGCGCGGACACCCGCGTGGCCAGCAGGCGCGCGACCTGGTCGGTGGCCCCGCCCGGCGCGAACGGCACGATCACCCGGATGGGCTTGGCCGGATAGGCGCCCTGGGCCGCCGCGGGGCCCGGGGCAAGAATCAGGCCGCCGACGAGCGTGGCGGCCAGCATGCGCAAGAACTTCATAGTCGTCTCCTTTGCGTACGTGTCGTGCGGCCCGGTTGTGGGCCGCATCGTTCATTCATATTTATGAACGATGTTCAAAATTATATCTTTCGGAATCTGCCGCGAGCAATTTTTTTCTTTACAAGCCGGCCCGAATTGAATCATGATGTTGATATAAATCCACGCCACGGAGGCAGGCATGACTGTAGGGATTACTTTTCGCGACTCGCTGGCCGTCATCGAACTGAACCGGCCCCAGGCGCTCAATGCGCTGAACGAGCAAACGCTGGCCGAGCTGAACGCGGCGCTGGACGACGTCGAGGCATCCGGCAGCAAGGCCATGGTGTTCACGGGCGCGGGCGACAAGGCGTTCTGCGCCGGTGCCGATATCTCGCAGCTGCAGACCCGCTCGCTGGCGGCGCACCGCGCCAACGCCCGGCTGGCCCAATCGATCTTCGACCGCATCCAGCAATCGGCCCTGCTCAGCGTGGCGGTCATCCATGGGTTCGCCTTCGGCGGCGGCCTGGAACTGGCGCTGGCCTGCACCTTCCGCATCGCCACGGCCAAGGCCAAGATGGGCCTGCCCGAGCTCAAGCTGGGCCTGATCCCGGGCTACGGCGGCACCCAGCGCCTGCCACGCCTGATCGGCGAATCGCGCGCGGCGGAACTCATTCTTTCGAGCGCCACCGTGCCCGCCGACGAGGCCCTGCGCATCGGCCTGGTCAACCGCATCGTCGAAGACGGCGTCCCGGCCGAACTGGGCTGCGCCTACATGGCGCCGTTCGTCGCCCAAAGCCGGGTGGCCACCGCCCTGGCGCGCGAAGCCATCCGCCGAGGCCTGGACGGCACGCTGGAGGCGGGCCTGGCCATCGAGGCCGACCTGTTCGCGCTGTGCTCGCAGTCGAACGACGCGGCCGAAGGCATGGCCGCCTTCCTGGGCAAGCGGCCCGCCGCCTTCACCGACTCGTGACAGACACCGCGGCCCGCCGTTTGCGCCCCCTGCTCTCCTGATCTGCGAAGACCGCCATGCACGCCTACCGGAACCTGCTGGAACCCTACGACTTCGGTTTCCTGAAACTGCGCAACCGCATGGTCATGGGCGCCATGCACACGCGTCTCGAAACGCTGGACCAGCCGGTGGCGCGGCTGGTCGAGTTCTTCCGCGAACGCGCACGCGGCGAAATCGGCCTGATCCTCACCGGCGGCTTCGCGCCCGACCAGGCCGGCCGCATGGAAGCCGACGCGCCGGTGCTGGACGACCCCGCCCAGCTGGCGCCGCATCGGGCCATCTGCCAGGCAGTCCATGAAGAAGGCGGCCGCATCGTGCTGCAGATCCTGCACGCCGGGCGCTATGCCAAGCACGCGCTGTGCGTCGGCCCCACCGACCAGCGCGCGCCCATCAATACCTACGTGCCGCGCGCCATGACGGCCCAGGACATCGCGGCAACCGTGCAGGCGATCGCCAACACGGCCAGGCTGGCCCGCGCGGCCGGCTACGACGGCGTCGAGATCATGGGCTCCGAGGGCTACCTGCTCAACGAGTTCGTCAGCCCGCGCACCAATACGCGCACCGACGCCTATGGCGGCAGCTTCGAACACCGCATCCGCCTGCCGCTGGAAACGGTGCGGGCGGTGCGCGCCGCGGCCGGCGCCGATTTTCTGCTGATCTACCGGATCTCGGCCATCGACCTGGTCGAAGACGGTCTGACCGGCGCGGAAACCGCGCAGCTGGCCGCGCGCCTGCAGCAGGCCGGCGTCGATATGCTCAATACCGGCATCGGCTGGCACGAATCGGCCATCCCCACCATCGCCGCGTCCGTGCCGCGCGCGGGCTGGGCCTTCGCCGTCCGCCACATCAAGCAGGCCGTGTCGATTCCCGTGATCGCGTCCAACCGCATCAATACCCCGGACGTGGGCGAACAGGTGCTGGCCGACGGCGTGGCGGACTTCGTCTCGATGGCGCGGCCGCTGCTGGCCGACCCGGAATTCGCCGCCAAGACGCGCCAGGGCCGGGTCGACCGGATCAACAACTGCATAGCCTGCAACCAGGCCTGCCTGGACCGCATCTTCACCGAGCGCACCGCTTCCTGTCTGGTCAATCCGCGCGCGGGACGCGAACTGGACTACCCGGCCGGCCGGGCCGGCGCGCGCCAGCGCATCGCGGTGGTGGGCGGCGGCGCGGCCGGCATGGCGTTCGCCGTCTACGCCGCCGAGCGCGGCCACGACATCGCGCTGTACGAAGCCGACGCCGAACTGGGCGGCCTGCTGAACCTGGCCCGCCGCATCCCCGGCAAGCATGAATTCGACGAAACGCTGCGCTACTTCCGGGTCCGGCTGGCCGAGCTGGGCGTGCACGTCGAGCTCGGGCGGCGCGTCACGGCCGGCGAACTGCGCCAGGCGGGCCACGACGCCGTCGTCGTCGCCACCGGCGTGTCGCCGCGGCGCCCCGCCATCGAGGGCCTGGACCATCCCAAGGTCGCCTTCTACGACGAGGTGCTGTCGGGCCGCCGCAAGGTGGGCAGGCACGTCGCCATCATCGGCACCGGCGGCATCGCCTTCGACACGGCCGAATTCCTGCTGGCCGAGGCCGACGAATCCCTGGCGCCCGGGCTGTTCCAGCGTCATTGGGGCATCGACGCCTCGCTGGCCAGTCCCGGCGGCCTGGCGGCGCCCGAGCCCCGCGCGGCGGGGCGTTCCATCCACATGCTGCAGCGCGGCCTGGACAAGCCCGGCGCGCGCCTGGGCAAGAGCACCGGCTGGATCCTCAAGACCCGGTTGCGCCGCGCCGGCGTCAAGACCGTAGTGGGCGCCACCTACCGCCGCATCGGCGACGACGGCCTGGAATATGCCTGCGACGGCGTCACGCACGTGCTGCCGGTGGACGACGTCGTCGTCTGTGCCGGGCAACTGCCGCGCGACGACCTGAGCCAGGCGCTGGCCGGCTCAGGCATGCGGGTGGCCAGCATCGGCGGCGCCCGCCATGCCGCCGAACTGGATGCCGCCCGCGCCATCGAGGAAGCCCTGCAGCTGGCGCGCAGTTTCTGATCCGCCACGTCCGCCGCCGCAGGCGCCGGACCCCACGCACTCACTGACCAAGGAAAGACTTTCATGAACGACCGCTACGCCCGCTATACCCGCCTGAAATTCGACCGCCCGCACCCCAGGGTGCTACGCATCACGCTGGCCTCGCCGCTCAAGATGGGCGCGATGGACGCGGCCATGCACCGCGAAGTCTCGGAGATCTGGCGCGACGTGGACGCCGACCCCAGCGTGTCAGCCATCCTCCTGACCGGCGAGGGCCGCACGTTCTCGGCCGGCGGCGACCTGAACCACGAACGCAAGGGTTCCGACGACTACGACACCCGCATGCAGACGATGAAAGAGGCGCGCGACATCGTCTACGGCATGATCAACTGCTCGAAGCCCATCGTGACCGCGGCGCGCGGCTGGGCCGTGGGCGCCGGCCTGGCATGCGTGATCCTGGCCGACATTTCCATCGCCGCCAAGGACGCCCGCTTCTCGGACGGGCACCTGAAGATCGGCGTGGCCGCCGGCGACCACGCCACCATCATCTGGCCGCTGCTGTGCGGCATGGCCAAGGCCAAGTACTACCTGCTGACCGCCGACAGCTTCACCGGCGAAGAAGCCGAGCGCATGAACCTGATCTCGCTGGCGCTGGACGACGCCGAGGTCGAGGCCAAGGCGGTCGAGGTGGCATCGCGGCTGGCCGACGGCGCGCCGGGCGCGATCCGCTGGACCAAGCACGCGCTCAACAACTGGCTGCGCCAGGCCGGCCCGATTTTCGACGCCTCGCTGGCGATGGAATTCATCGGCATGGCCAGCCCGGAAGGCAAGGAAGGCATGGACGCGTTCCTGCAGAAGCGCGCCCCGCAGTTCCCCGCCGATACGCTGTTCTGACCGGCCCGGCCCGCGCCCGGCGCGGGCCGATCGGGTAATCTCGACCCTTCCCCGTTGCAAGAGGCGACAACATCGTGGCAAGCAAATCCGGCGCCGACGTCCACAACCGGCTGTTCTTCCGGTTGTTCCAGCTGGGCAATTCCCTGCAGCGCCAGGCCAGCAAGGAACTGGGCATCAGCACCGTCCAGTGGGCGGTGCTGGGCGCGCTGACGCGGCCGCAGGCCGCCAGCGGCATGACGTTCGGCGAGCTGGCCGACTACCTGGTGGTCAGCCGGCAAAGCCTGGACGGCGTGCTCAAGCGGCTGGAACGCGAAGGCCATGTCCGCCGGGTGCCCGACGCGAACGACCGGCGCGCCCGCGTCGTGATCCTGCTGCCGGCCGGCAAGCGCTTCTGGGACGACATCCAGCCCAGCATCTACGAGTTCTACCGGCAGGCGATGAAGAACTTCCGCTTCGACGACAGCGTGGCGTTCGTGCATTTCCTGAATCGCCTGCAGCACGACATCGCCGACGTGCAGCTTTGACGTCCATTCATCCATAGGAATCTCATGAAAATCCTGGTACCAGTCAAACGCGTGGTTGACTACAACGTCAAGGTGCGCGTGAAATCGGATCAAACGGGGGTGGATATCGCCAACGTGAAGATGTCGATGAATCCGTTCGACGAGATCGCGGTCGAGGAAGCGACCCGCCTGAAGGAAAAGGGCGGCGCCAGCGAGGTGATCGCGGTGTCTTGCGGGGTGGCGCAATGCCAGGAGACGCTGCGCACGGCGATGGCCATCGGTGCCGACCGTGGCATCCTGGTGCAGACCGATGCCGAGCTGCAG
>Ga0182736_1001008_pt1 | contig 32170 bp, 29 predicted proteins | sample eDN5th30CKraftBY_FD_128882 | JGI IMG/M metagenome (GOLD analysis project Ga0182736, IMG submission 128882) | Enriched backyard soil microbial communities from Emeryville, California, USA - eDNA 5th pass 30_C Kraft BY (version 2) (version 2) | ecosystem: Environmental > Terrestrial > Soil >...
CCCAGGCCATGCCGCCCGCGCCATGGAAGCGGTTCACATCGTCCGCGCCATTGGGATAGACCCGCGCGATCAGCGGCACGGCGGCGGACAGCTCGGAGAGGTCCGTCCAGTCGATGATAATCCCCGCCGCGCGTGCGATGGCAGGCAGGTGGATGGCGTGATTGGTCGAGCCGCCCGTGGCGAGCAGACCCACGGCGGCGTTGACGATCGCCTTCTCGTCCACGCAGCGGCCGACCGGACGATAATCCTCATTCTCCTGACCGTCCCTGGCCCAGCCGATCGCCGCAACGCGGTGCACGGCGGCGCGGGTCAGCTCGCTGCGCAGCTTCGTGCCGGGATTGACGAAAGCGCTGCCGGGCATGTGCAGGCCCATCACTTCCATCATCATCTGGTTGCTGTTGGCGGTGCCGTAGAAAGTGCAGGTGCCGGCCGAATGATAGCTGGCTGATTCGGAATCCAGCAACTCGTCATGGCCCACCGCGCCCTGCGCATAAAGCTGGCGGATGCGCTGTTTTTCCTTGTTGGGCAGTCCGGAAGGCATTGGTCCGGCGGGCACGAAGATGGTTGGCAAATGGCCAAAGCGCAGCGCCGCGATGAGCAGGCCGGGCACGATCTTGTCGCAAATGCCGAGCATCAGCGTGCCCTCGAACATGGCATGGCTGAGCGCCACGGCGGCCGACAGAGCGATCGTATCCCGGCTGAAGAGAGACAGCTCCATGCCGGCCTGCCCCTGCGTCACGCCGTCGCACATCGCCGGCACGCCGCCGGCTACCTGCGCTGTCGCCCCTACTTCGCGCGCGGCGATCTTGATCGCCTCGGGATAGCGGCCATAGGGCTGATGGGCCGAGAGCATGTCGTTATAGGCCGTGACGATGCCGATATTCATGGCGGCGCCGCCACGGATCGCCGGCTTGTCCTCGCCACTTGCCGCGAAGGCATGGGCGAGGTTGCCGCAGGAGAGATTGCCGCGATTGGTGCCGGCATCGCGCCCGCGCGCAATCTGGTCGAGATAGCGCTGCCGGGTGGGCGCGCTGCGCTGGATGATCCGCTGCGTGACGGCGGCGACGGTGGGATTGAGTTCACTCATGCCAGCTTGCCCCGTCGCGCTCGATCAGCGCGATGCCGGCCGAGGGCCCCCAGGTGCCGGCGGCATAATGCACCGCCTTCTGGCCGGACTCCCGCCAGCCGCCGGTAATTGAATCGATCCACGTCCATTGTGCTTCCACCTCGTCGCGCCGCACGAACAAGGTAGTGTCGCCTTCCAGAAAATCGAGCAGCAGCCGCTCATAGGCGATACGCCGCCGCTCGCCGGCGAAGGCGTGGGTGAGGCTGACGTCGAGATCGACGGGCTCCAGCCTGATGCCCTCGCGGTCCAGCCCCGGCCGCTTGGCCATCAGCGCAAGGCGGATATTCTCGTCCGGTTGCAGGCGGATGATGAGGCGATTGGGCTCGACCCCGCCGCCATGGCCATTGCGGCCGAAGATGCTGTGCGAAACCGGCTTGAACTGGATGAGCACTTCGGACTGGCGCTCGGGCATATATTTGCCGGTGCGCAGATAGAAGGGCACGCCGTTCCACCGCCAATTGTCGATATGCGCCTTTAGCGCCACGAAGGTCTCGGTGTCCGAAGGCTGGCCCAGCTCCTCGGCATAGCCGGCGACGAGCTTCCCCTTCACCGCGCCGTCGCGATATTGCCCGCGCACGCTGTGGGTGCGCACGGTGCCTGCATCCATCGGGCGCAGCGAGCGTAGCACCTTCACCTTCTCGTCGCGCACCGCGGTCGAATCCATCCGCGCCGGCGGCTCCATGGCGATGATGGAAAGAATCTGGAGAACATGATTCTGCACCATATCCTTGAGCGCGCCGACCCCGTCATAATAGGAGACGCGCCCTTCCAGCCCCACCGTCTCGGCGACGGTGATCTGCACATGATCGATCGCGCTGGCGTTCCAGAGCGGTTCGAACAGGCGGTTGGCGAAGCGCAGGGCGAGCAGATTCTGCACCGTTTCCTTGCCGAGATAATGATCGACGCGGAAGATGCGGTTCTCGCTGAACAGATCGCCAATGGCGTCATTGACCTCACGCGAGGAGGGCAGATCCTTGCCGATCGGCTTTTCCATGGCGATGCGCGTGGTCGGGCCGACAAGACCGGCGGCGGCCAGCCCCTGCGCGGTGGGGGCGAACAGGGCCGGGGGCGTCGAGAGATAGATGGCGACCGGCCCGTCCCCCAGCGCCCGGGCGCGCTGCGCCAGCGCCGCGAATCCGGCGGCATCGCCAGCTTCCACCGGGCAATAGCCGATCATGGCGAGGAAGGCCGCAAGCCGCGCCTCGTCCAGCAACTCGGGCTGCGCATAGACACCCAGCGCCGCGCGGATCGTCTCGCGAAACGCCGCATCGTCCATCTCGGTGCGGCCGGAGGCGAGAATGTGGAACGGCTCGGGCAGCAAGCCGTCGCACAGCAGATGATAAAGCGACGGAAAGATCATCCGGTGCGCAAGATCGCCTGTCGCGCCGAACAGGATCAGGGTGTTGGATTTACTGGTCATGGGTTTCCCAGTCGAATTGATCCGGACATCTGGAATATATGAAAGCGATGTAGCCCATACTCCCCGTCTTAACCTATGTCTGCGGGCTCCGTCGCTAATCTTTATATGACACCGCTGTCAATCGTGCATTGACTGACCGGGATTGTCACTGGCAAGCAATCGGAAGCGGTTTGCCGCAAGATCGCAAAATCGCTGTGGACCAATTATATTGGCTGGCGGGCGCTCATAGCTGAACGTCAGCAGATCAACTTGCGGACGCAAGGGAGAGTGCGGTTTGCGCAGAGTGACGATCAACGATGTCGCCCGACTTGCCGGCGTTTCCATCAAAAGCGTTTCCCGCGTGGTCAATGATGAGCCGAATATCCGGCCGGCGCTGCGGCTGAAGGTGGAGGAGGCCATTGAGGCGCTCGGCTACAAGCCCAATCCGGCGGCGCGCTCCCTTGCCGCTGGCCGCTCCTTTGCGATCGGCGTGCTGTTCGACAATCCCAGTCCCAGCTACACGATGAAGGTGCAGGAGGGGGCTTATGCCGCCTGCCACCGGGCCGGCTATCAACTCGTCATCGAGCATGTCCACACCGCCGGGCCGGATGTTGCCGGCGTGATGGCGGCCATGCTGGCCAATCGGCGGCTGGACGGGATGGTCGTCACGCCGCCCGCGACGGACCGCGCGGTGGTGCTGGATGCTCTGGAGCAGTATCGGACCCGCTATATCCGCATCGCGCCCAACTCCTTCCCCGGCCGATCGCCCTCCATTTCGAGCAACGACGGCGAGGCGGTCGGCCAGGCCGTCCGGCATCTGTGGGGGCTGGGGCATCGGCGGTTTGGATTGATCGACGGTCCGCCCGCTCATGGGGCGAGCCAGTGGCGGCGGCAGGGATATGTCTCTGCGCTGGAACGGCAGGGGCTGGCGGAAGCCGAGATTCTCTGCGCCGATGGGGATTTCACCTTTGCCTCCGGTATCCGCGCCGGGCGCCTGCTCCTTGCGGCGAACCCGCGCCCGACCGCGATTTTTGCCGCGAATGACGACATGGCGGCGGGCCTGTTCGCCGCGGCGGCGCAAATGGGAATCGGGATTCCTGATGGCCTTTCCGTCGTCGGTTTCGATAATAGCTGGATCGCCACGACCCTCTGGCCCGAACTGACGACCCTGCATCAGCCCATTGCCGAAATGGCTTTCGACGCGGTTGAAATGCTCATCGCCTCCAAAAGCGAGGGGGACAGCCCTGCCGCAAGATTGCAGGATTGCGAACTGGTCATCCGCGGTTCAACGGCGCAAACGTCGCCATAAAGGCATTGGCGGTTTCAGTCATCGGCCTGTGCGGGCGGGGCGGCGACGGATGCGCGCTCGATGATCCTGTAGGGGAGAATGACCTGTCGGGGCTCCGCCTCCCCTGACTCTCCGCCTCCGGCCGAGGCGAGAAGCCGGACCGCCGCATTCGCCATCGCGCTGAACGACTGGCGTACGGTGGTCAGCGCCGGCGCCGTGATATGCGCCACCGCCGAATCGTCAAAGCCGGCGATGGAAAGCTGCTCCGGCACCCGCAGGCCGCGCTGCATGGCGGCGGCGATCGCGCCGGCCGCCATATCGTCATTGGCGCAGAAGATCGCCGTGGGCGGTGCCGACCGGGCGAGCAGGATTTGCGCGGCGCGATGGCCCGACGCGAAGTTGAACGCGCCGCTCTCCACGATGGGCGCGAGCGTCGGGTCAAAATCCGCCAATATGTCCCGGCAGGCTTGCAGGCGGGCGCCGGCCGCGCGGTGGCCTTCCGGCCCTTTCACGAAGCCGATGCGGCGGTGGCCGAGCGCGAGCAGATGGCGCGTCATGGCCGCCGCGCCGCCATATTCGTCCGTCGCGACCGAGCGCGCGCCGGGATTGTCGCGACCCGGCGCGATGAGTACATAGGGAATGGCCGAAGCCTCCAGCGCCGCGATCATCTCGGCGCGGTCGCAAAGCGGGGGGGCGACGATGATGCCGTCAATCGCCGAGGCGGTGATGCCGGGCGGCAGGCCGGGCGGCGGCGCAGCGGCCGAAATGTCGCATATCTCGATCGTCAGGCGGTAACCCGCTTTCTGGCAGGCCAGCATGGCGGCGAACTGGAGGTCCGAGAGGAAGGCGGGGAGATACCAGTCATCCTCGCTTTGCAGATCGTCCATGCGGATGGCGATGAGCAGGGCGAAGGTATAAGTGCGCGGCCCGGCCAGCGAGCGGGCGGCGATATTGGCCCGGTAATCCAGCTCTGCCGCGGCCTTGAGCACCCGCTCGCGCAGCGCCGCGCCGACATGCGGATTATGATTGAGAACGCGCGAGACGGTCTTGAACGAGACGCCGGCGCGGCGCGCCACGTCGATGATCGTCGGCCGCCGACCATGTTTTGCCATGTCGTCCGTCACTCCCTTGCCGGCCTGGCGTCACTCGCCGCTTTGCGGACGCCATGACTGGCCCAGACATTTTGAGTTGACAAGCAGCGGGCCGTTGCGCATCAAAGACAACGCTGTCAAAGGCGGATGACCGGATGCTGCCTGAAGGCACGACGGGTAAGGCCCCGCGCAATGAGGCGGCGGAAGAGGGGGAGAGGATGGGGCGAGCAGTTCTGCGCCTGGGCATGATACCCACCATGATGATGGCCGTCACGATCACGGCCGCCACCACGCTATCCGCCAGTGCCGCCGCGCGCGGGAGCGACGCGTTGCAGGTCACGATCGATAGCGGCACCATCGCAGGCGACGAGGAAGCCGGCGCGCGCTCCTGGAAGGGAATTCCCTTCGCCGCGCCCCCGGTCGGCCCGCTGCGCTGGCGCGCGCCGCAGCCGGTGACGCCATGGGCCGGCGTTCGCCCGGCAACCGCTTATGGCCATGACTGCATGCAGGTGCCGTTCCCCAGCGACGCCGCGCCGCTCGGCACCGCGCCGAGCGAAGATTGTCTGGTCCTGAATGTCTGGAAACCGGCAGACGCGCCGGCGGGCGGCAAGCTGCCGGTGATGGTCTGGATTTATGGCGGCGGGTTCGTGAATGGCGGCTCCTCGCCGCCAACCTATTCGGGCGCGGCGCTGGCGGCGCAGGGCATCATGGTCGTCAGCTTCAACTATCGCGTCGGGCGCTTCGGCACTTTTGCGCATCCCGCACTGACCAGCGCCGATGAAGATGGCGGGCTGCTCGGCAATTATGGTTATATGGACCAGCTTGCCGCGCTGAAATGGGTCCAGCGCAATATCGGCGCTTTCGGCGGCGATCCGGCGGATGTCACGATCGTCGGCGAATCGGCCGGTGGCATGTCGGTGCATATGCTCGTGACCTCGCCGATGACGAAGGGACTGTTCACCAAGGCGGTCGTCATGTCCGGCGGCGATGGCATGGGCATGGGGCCGGGCGGTCTGGCGGCGGCCGAGCAGACCGGCCTCGCTTTCGCGAAGAAGATGGGCATTGCGGCGGATGATCCGCAGGCGCTGGCCAGATTACGGGCGCTGAGCGCGGAGCAGGTCACCGACGGCCTGAGCATGATGGCGCTGTTTGCGCCGGACGGCGGCGAGCGGACCTTTGCCAGCCCCTTTGCGGACGGCCGGCTCGCGGTGGATGCGGGCGCGGCCTATGCATCGGGCAATTTCGCCCATGTGCCGATGATGATCGGCGCGACCAGCGACGATATTGGCGGGCCGACCGGCCCGATGGTGGCCGGCGCGCGCCGGATCGCCGGCGAGGTCGCCGCGCGGGACGTGCCGGCCTATCATTACCGCTTCTCCTATGTCGCGGAATCGATCGGCAAGGCGGGGGCGGGCCACGCCACGGATATCCCGTTCTTTTTCGATACCACCGCGATCAAATATGAGGATGCTGCAACGCCACGGGATATTGGCATGGGCAAGACGATGAGCCGCTATCTGGCCAGTTTCGTGAAAGCCGGCGACCCCAATGGCGGAGGTCTGCCCGTCTGGCCGCGTTACGATCGGGCGAGCGACAGGCTCATGGATTTTGCCGAAAATGGCAAGGCGCAACCGCAGAAGGACCCGCTGGGGCCGGCGCTCGACGCTGCCGCCACATCGTCCGGCCCGGCGCGCTGAGGGCTGGCCGGAAGGAGACGGGTTGAGCTGACGGTGTTGCGGTTGAGACGTCCGATTTTGACAGCTCTGTTAAAAAACCGGGGGATAACGTGGACGGGGCGCTCGCACGGCGGGAAAGGCGCCATGCTCGACAAATATGGCATCCGGCACGTCTATCATGAAAGCGACGGCGGCCACACATGGATCAACTGGCGGCGCTATCTCGCCGACTTCGCGCCAAGATTGTTCAGATAGAGAGCAGGACCCGGCGCTGCTTCGGCCATGCCTGCGCCATTTGTGTGGCGCGGGACGCCGGCAATGATGGTAACGGCAGGGCGTGACAGGGGAGCTTCGAGACAATGGCAGTGACATCGGATATGACGAGCAGCGCCGCCTCTGCCGGCCATGAAGCGGGCGAGGGCCATGTCGATGCGCCGGGCTTGCAGGGCTTCGTTTTTGCGCTTTTCTTCATTTTCGGCGGGATCACGTCGCTCAACGATGTGATCATTCCGAAGCTGAAGGAGCTTTTCACGCTCAACTATACGCAGGCGATGCTGGTGCAGTTCTGCTTCTTCACCGCCTATCTGGTCATCGGCATTCCCGCCGCGAAGCTGGTAAAGAAAATCGGCTATATGCGCGGGGCGGTGGCGGGGCTGCTGATCATGATGATGGGCTGCCTGCTCTTCATCCCCGCCTCGCAAAACGCCATTTACGGCTTGTTCCTGTTCGCCCTGTTCGTTCTGGCGAGCGGCGTGGTGATCGTGCAGGTGGTGGCCAATCCGCTGATCTCGCTGCTCGGCGCGCCGCGCACGGCGCATAGCCGGCTGACATTCGCGCAGGCCTTCAACTCGCTGGGCACGACGCTTTTCCCCTATTTCGGGTCGATCATCATCCTTGGCAGTCTGGCGACGGTGACGGCGGCGGAGCTTTCGGGGCCGGCGCTCGATGCCTATCGCCGGCAGGAAACCGGCGCGATCGTCAACGCCTATACCGGCCTTGCGGTGGCGCTGGTGGTGGTGGCCGGTGTCGTCTGGCTGTTCCGCAACCGCCTGAAGGGGGAGAGCCACGAGACCAGCAGCGGGCTGGGCGGGTTCGACCTGCTGAAGCGGCCGCGCTTCGGCTATGGGGCCTTGTGCATCTTCCTCTATGTCGGCGCGGAAGTGTCGATCGGCTCGCTGATCGTCAGCTATCTGATGCAGCCGGGCGTGATGGGGCTGGAGGAACAGGCGGCGGGCCGGCTGATCGCCTGGTATTGGGGCGGGGCCATGGTGGGCCGCTTCATCGGCTCGGCCGTGCTGCGGCTCGTCAGCCCCGGCAAGGTGCTGGCCTGCGTCGCGGCCGGGGCGATCGCGCTGATCCTGATCTCCACCAATGTGACCGGGCCGGTCTCGGGCTACAGCCTGCTGGCGATCGGGCTGATGAATTCGATCATGTTCCCCACCATCTTCACGCTGGCCTGCGAGAAGCTGGGCAGCCGGGCGGCCGATGGATCGGGAATCATCAACGTGGCGATCTTCGGCGGCGCCGTGGTGCCGCTGGCCACCGGCATGCTCGCGGATGTGAGCGGCAGCCTGGCCGTGGCGCTGGCCCTGCCGGCCTTATGCTACGGCGTCATCGCCGGCTTCGGCGTGTTCGCCCGGAAGCCGGCTGAAGACGGGCTATAGCTGCCCGCCCCGGCGGATTTCAGGCAAGATCGTCGGGGCCGGACGACACCGGCGTGCGGTGGCGGGCCGCCTCGGCAGCATTGCTGGCCAGCTGGTCGGCGCGCTCATTTTCGGCATGGCCGCTATGGCCCTTCACCCATTTCCACTCGATTTCATGGGGCTTGGCGGCGGCGAGCAGGGCTTGCCAGAGATCGGCATTCTTGACCGGCTTCCTGTCCGCCGTGCGCCAGCCATTGCGCTGCCAGCCGAAAATCCATTTGGTGATGCCGTCCTTCACATAATTGCTGTCGGTCGACAGGACGACATGGCAGGGGCGGGTGATCGCCTTGAGGCCCTCGATGGCGGCCATCAGCTCCATGCGGTTGTTGGTGGTGTGCGCTTCACCGCCGGACAGCTCCTTCTCCCGACCCCTGAAGCGCAACAGGGCGCCCCAGCCGCCGGGGCCGGGATTGCCCTTGCAGGCCCCGTCGGTGAACAGCTCAACCTTGTTACTCATGCCGGGGTCGCTCATGCCGGCGGCCCGAACAATGTCGCGGGCGATCCGGCGGCATAAGCCTCCAGCCGGCGCAGATAGGCGAGCGGGTCCTTGCGGGTGACCAGCGCGGTGGCCGGCGTGTTGATCCAGTCATAGGCGCGGGTGAGCAGGAAACGCAGCGCCGCCCCGCGCGCGAGAATGGGGAGGGCGGCATATTCCGCATCGGTCAGGCCGTGGGAAGCGCGATAGCCGGCGACGAGGGCATGGCCGACATCGGCGTGAAAATCCGCGCCATCGGGCGAGAAACACCAGGCGCCATGGGTGATGGCGACATCATAGGCGCGGATATCCGTGCAGCTGAAGTAGAAGTCGATAAGGCCGCCGACACTGTCGCCCTGCATCAGCACATTATCCGGAAACAGATCGGCATGGATGACGCTGTGATCCAGCGCGGTGGGCCAGTGCGCATCGAGAAACGCCAGTTCCTGCCGCACGCGGGCATGGAGGCCGGGGGCGATGCCGTCCAGGCTTGCGCCACAGGCGTCGGCGAGGCGGTGCCAGCCCTGCGGGCCCAGTTCGTTAGGGCGGGTGCCGGTGAAATTCTCCACCGCGCGGTGGAGATCGCCCAATGCGCCGCCGGCGGCTTGGGCCTGCGCGGGCGTAGGGCGGGTGACCGAGACGCCGCTCAGAAACTCGATGAGGCAGGCCGGGCGACCGCACAGCGTTTGCAGGCATTGCCCGGTGCGGTCCGGAATGAAGCGGGGCACCGGACAGCCGCGCGCGCCGACATGATCGAGCAGCGCCATGAAGAAGGGCAGATCCGCTTCATTCACGCGCTTTTCATAGAGCGTGAGGATGAACCGCGCGCCCTTGCCATCCGCGCCGGTCGTATCGACCAGATAATTGCTGTTCTCCACGCCCTCGGCAATGCCTTTGGCTGCGAGCAGCGTGCCGACATCATAACGGGTGAGGAAGGCCGCCAGTGTCTCGGCCGGAACCTGGGTATAGACTGCCATGGAGGATCAGATCGCCTCCAGCCCGCGGGGGAGCTTGAACGACATGACCTCGGTGGCGGTGGTCACGGCTTCCTCCGTCACGTCGAAGCGCTCGGCCAGCCGGTCCATCACGCCGCGCACGAGAATCTCCGGCGCGCTGGCGCCGGCCGTGACGCCGAGCGTGGCGACGCCGTCCAGCCAGTCAAAATCAATCTCCGCGGCGGTCTGGATCAGCTGGGCGCGGGTGCCGGCGCGCTCGGCGACTTCCACGAGACGCAACGAATTGGAGCTGTTGGGCGCGCCGATGACCAGCACGGCGTCCGCCCGCGCGGCGATCGCCTTGGCGGCCTCCTGCCGGTTGGAGGTGGCATAGCAGATATCGTCGCTGCGCGGCGCGGTGATATCCGGGAAGCGGCGCTGGAGGATGGCCACCATCGCGGCGGTATCGTCGACGGACAGGGTCGTCTGGGTGAGGAAGGCGAGGCTCTGGCCGGGCGCCGGCTCGTAGCTTTCGGCATCCGCTTCCGTCTGGAGCAGGGTCATCGCGCCGTCCGGCACCTGACCGAATGTGCCGATCACCTCCGGATGGTTGGCGTGGCCGATGAACAGGATATGCCGCCCGGCGAGCACCAGCCGCTCGGCCTGCCGATGGACCTTGGAGACGAGCGGGCAGGTCGCGTCCAGATAATCGAGCCCGCGCGCCTGCGCATTGGCGGGCACCAGCTTGGGCACGCCATGGGCGGAGAAGACGACGGGCCGTCCGTCCGGCACTTCGTCCAGTTCATCGACGAACACCGCGCCCTTGTCGCGCAGATTATCCACCACGAAGCGGTTGTGGACGATCTCGTGGCGGACATAGACAGGCGCGCCATATTTCTGGAGCGCGCGCTCCACGATGGTGATCGCACGGTCCACACCCGCGCAAAAGCCGCGCGGAGCGGCGATGAGCACATGCAGCGGGCGCCGGCTGGCGGGATGCGCGCTGGGGCTGTCGGTCGTTAAGGAAGCGGCCATGCCCAGTCCTTTAGGGCGATGCGCGCATAAGGGAAAGGCGCTTCCTTTCCGTTGCGCGGGCTGGCTTTCGGTTGCACGGCCGGGGCGCGATGACTAAGAAGCGCGGACTGTTATGAAGCCGGGGTGCCCGACAGGCGCCCGATACGGAAGGACCGGGACTATCATGCGGATCGCCGCTGCGCCAAAAATTGCCGTCCTGGGAGCCATGCTGGCCCTGATTGTAGGCTGCGCCAAGCGCGGCGATATCGATGCGGCGGGGCAGGGAATCATCCAGTTCCGCTCGGCCTGCCCCAGTGTTGGCGTGCCTGCCCGGACCGGGGACATCACCCTGTTCGACCCGGCCGGCAGCCACACGGCGGACGCGATCGACGTCGTCGCGAATCTGACCGATGTGCGCTCGACCTGCCAGACGATGGACAAGGATATCCATACCCAGATCAGCTACACGGTGAACGCGCTGCGCCGCGAGCCGGGCGCGGCCCGCACGGTCGATCTGCCGGTTTTCTCGACCGTGGTGCGCGGTGGCACGCAGGTGGTCGCCAAGCGCGTGGCCACGGTGCAGCTCGTCTTTGCCGAAGGCTCGCTGCGCGCCCATGCGCAGGGCACAGCATCGGCCTATGTGGACCGCGCCGCCGCCACCCTGCCGCGCGATATCGAGCAGATGATCACGCGGCCGCGCAAATCCGGCGACGCCGATGCCGCACTCGATCCGCTGGCCCGGCCGGAGGTGAAGGACGCGATCCAGCGAAGCAGCTTCGAGCTGCTCGTCGGCTTCAACCTGACCAACGATCAGCTGCGCTACAATATCACCCGCTGAAGCGCCCCGTTCCCGGCGGCCGGACGACCACAGCCCATCTTGTCGCCGGGCCGCCGCCGATGACAGGATAGCAGTCCCATGAGTATTTTCGCTTTCATTGCCGCCGCCCTTGACGGCCTGCTGGATGATATGGAGCAGGCCGGCGAACTGCCCGCTGGGCTGGATCGCCGCTCCGTCACCGTCGAGCCGCCGCGCGACGCCAGCCATGGCGACATGGCGACCAACGCCGCGATGGTGCTCGCCAGGCCGGCCCGCACCAACCCGCGCGCGCTGGCCGAGGGCATCGCCTCCCGGTTGCGCGAGATGCCGGAAGTCGAGACGGTGGAGATTGCCGGCCCCGGCTTCCTCAATATGCGGCTGGTGCCCCATTCATGGGAAGGCGAGCTGCGCGCGGTGCATGTGCAGGGCACGGATTATGGCCGCTCCGCCACGGGCGCGGGGCGCCGGGTGAATATCGAATATGTCTCCGCCAACCCGACCGGCCCCATGCATATGGGCCATTGCCGGGGCGCGGTGGTGGGCGACGCGCTGGCGACCTTGCTGGAATTTGGCGGCTACGCGGTCACGCGGGAATATTATATCAACGATGCCGGCGCGCAGGTGCAGACGCTCGCCCGCTCGGCCCATTTGCGTTACCGTGAGGCGCTGGGCGAGGCGATCGGCACGATCCCCGAGGGCTTCTACCCCGGCGACTATCTGGTGCCGATCGGGCAGGCGCTGGCCGCCGAATTTGGCGACCGCTATGCAAGCGCGCCGGAGAGCGACTGGCTGGACCTGTTCCGCGAGAAGGCGGTCGCCGCGATGATGGACATGATCCGCGCCGATCTGGCGCTGCTCGGCATTCATCATGACGTGTTCGCCTCCGAAGCAGCGGTGCAGCGCGAGGGGCGGGTCGATGCGGCGCTCGCCCGGCTGGAAGGCGAGGGGCTGATCTACAAGGGCGTGCTGGAGCCGCCCAAGGGCGAACTGCCGGACGATTGGGAACCGACGCAGATGACGCTGTTCCGCGCGACCTCCTTTGGCGACGACAGCGACCGGCCGGTGCGCAAGTCCGATGGCGGGCTCACCTATTTCGGCACCGATCTCGCCTATCATGCGCAGAAGGCCGAGAGCGCCGACATGCTCATCGACATATGGGGCGCGGACCATGCCGGCACGGTCAAGCGCATCAAGGCGGCGGTGGCGGCGCTGACCGGCGGGACGATGCCGTTCGACGTCAAACTGGTGCAGATGGTGCGGCTGCTGCGCGACGGCGAGCCGGTGAAGATGAGCAAGCGCTCGGGCAATTTCGTGACGCTGGCCGAGGTGGTGGAGGAAGTCGGCAAGGATGTCGTGCGCTTCACCATGCTGACGCGCAAGGCCGATGCGCAGATGGATTTCGACTTCGCCAAGGTGGTCGAGGCGTCCAAGGACAATCCGGTCTTCTACGTGCAATATGCCCATGCGCGGATATCCTCCCTCGGCCGGCGCGCGGCGGAGCATTTCCCCGATGGGCTGCCCGAGCCGGACCTGTCGCGACTGGCGGCCGAGGAACTGGCGCTCATCCGCCAGCTCGCCAATTTCCCGCGGATCGTCGAGGCGGCGGCCAGCGCGCGCGAGCCGCATCGCATCGCCTTCTTCCTCTATGATCTGGCGGCGGATTTCCATGGCTGGTGGAATATCGGCAACGATCATCCCGAGCGCCGCGTGATCGTCCCCGGCGATGCCGCCGCGACATCCGCGCGACTTTTCTTGAGCGCCGGAATCGGACAGGTTATCAGGAATGGCCTGGCACTGATGGGGGTGGCCGCGCTGGAGGAGATGAACTGATGGCGGGGGAGCGGAGCGACGGGTTCAATCTGGACGGCTTCAATTTGGACGAGGACGATCGCCTGCCATGGCTGGAGCCGGCCAGCGACGAAGGGGAGGCCGAGGGCGTCCCTCTTGCGAAGATGCTGCTCCTCATCCTGCTCGGGCTGGTGCTGCTGGGCGTGATCGGCGGTGGCGGCTATTGGCTCAAAAACCGCGATGGCGGCGGCGATGGCGGCGATGCCAGACTGATCGCGGCGGAGAGCGATGCCTATAAGGTGCCGGCCACCGCCGCCGACGCCAGAGTGTTCGATGGCGAAGGCGACGCTGCGTTCGAGGCGAGCGAGGGGCGCGAGGCGGAAAGCCGGATCGACGCCAGTCAGGTGCCCGAAGCGCCGCGCGCCGACCTCATGCCCGCAACGGTGAAGGCGGCGGAGACGCCCCGGCCGGCGGCCGCGGCAAAGCCGACCGTCGTGGCGGCGGTGAAGCCCGCTGCCCCCGAACCGCGCAAGGCGGCGGCGCCGACCGGGTCGACGGCGGCGGCAGCAGGGGACGCGGCGCCGGCGGCAAGCGAAGGCCCGCGCATCCAGCTAGGGGCGTTCGGATCGAAGGCGCTGGCCGAGAGCGTGTGGAAAAAACATTCCGCCCGCTTCGATTACCTCACGCCGCTCAGCCATTATGTCGAGCCTGTCGAAACCGGGGGCAAGACGCTGTTCCGGCTGCGGGTGCCGGTTTCCTCGGCGGCCGATGCCGGCGACATATGCGGCAAGCTGCGGGTGGCGGGCGAAAACTGCATGGTGGTGCGCTGACGCCGGATCGGGGAGCGCTGGAGATGATGGAGCAGTCATGAAACCCGTGATATTCGGACTGGCCGGCGAGACGGTGAGCGACGATGAGCGCGCGCTGTTCCGTGCCTGCGATCCGGCGGGTTATATCATTTTTGGTCGCAACATTGCCGACCCGGCGCAATTGCGGGCGCTGACCGACAGCCTGCGTGACATTGCCGGGCGGGACGATCTGTTCATCATGATCGACCAGGAAGGCGGGCGGGTCGCGCGGATGCGTCCGCCGCACTGGCCGGCCTTTCCGGCCGCCGGTTCGTTTGCGGCGCTTTATGACGGCGCGCCCTCCAGCGCGATCGAGGCGGCACGCTGCAATGCCCGCGCGCTGGGTGCGATGCTGGCGCAGGCGGGGATCACCGCCAATGCCGCGCCGGTGCTGGACGTGCGGCAGGAGGGCGCGAGCGATATTGTGGGCGACCGGGCCTATGGCGACGAGCCGATGCGCGTCGCGGCGCTCGGCCGGGCGACGCTGGAGGGGCTGCGCGACGGCGGCGTGGTCGGCATCGTCAAGCATATGCCGGGCCATGGCCGTGCGCTGGTGGACAGCCACCATGCGCTGCCGACGGTGACGGCGGATGCGGACGAACTGGCGATGGATATGGCGCCGTTCCGCACGCTCCGCGGGGCGCCCGTCGGCATGACCGCCCATATCGTCTATACCGCCTGGGACGATGAGCGCCCGGCCAGCCTCTCGCCACGCGTGATCGGCGATGTCATCCGGGGTGAGATTGGCTTTGACGGGCTGCTGATGTCCGACGATCTCGACATGAAGGCGCTCAACGGTGCGGCCGATGATCTGGCCGCCGGCGTGGTGGCGGCGGGCTGCGATCTGGCGCTCAATTGCTGGGGGCGGATGGACGAGATGGCGGCCATTGCCGATCGTTTGCCGGAGATGAGCGCGATCTCGCGCGAGCGGCTCGACCGGGCAATGGCGACGATCAGCGCCGGGCCGGATGCCGACTGGCCGATCGACCGGGCGCTGGCGACGCGCGATGCGCTGCTGGCGAGAGCCGTGGCGTGACGGAGACGGGTCTTCGCCAGAACGCCGGGATGGGCGAGGGGCGCGAGACCGGACAATTGCAACTGGCCGAGGACTGGGCCGAGCCGGTGCGCCATGTGCCGGACGAGGCGATCCTCACCGTGCAAGTGGAAAGCTGGGAGGGCCCGCTCGATCTGCTGCTGGCGCTGGCCCGTAGTCAGAAGGTCGATTTGCGGGAAATCTCCATTCTCGCGCTGGTCGAGCAATATCTGCGCTTCGTCGAGGAGGCCGCCGAGCTGCGGCTGGAACTGGCGGCGGACTATCTGGTGATGGCGGCGTGGCTCGCCTATCTCAAATCCGGCCTGCTGCTGCCGAAGGAGGCGCAGCCCGACCCTTCGCCCGAGGAACTGGCGCTGCGCCTGCATCTGCGCCTGCAACGGCTGGAAGCGATGCGCGAGGCCGGCGCGCGGCTGCTGGCGCGGGACCGGGTGGGGCGCGACGTGTTCATGCGCCCCGCGCCGGAAGGGCTGCATCGCCCGCGCGCGATCCGCTGGCAGGCGAGCCTGTTCGACCTCATTGCGGCCTATGGGCAGGTGAAGATGCGCACCGCGCCGCGCTTCCACATCGTCCAGCGCCGGGCCGTGATGACGCTGGACGAGGCGATTGAGCGCGTCTCGCGGCTGGTCGGTGCGCAGCTCGATTGGGCGGAACTGCGCAGCTTCCTGCCTGACCATGACGATCCGCAACTGCGCCGCTCGGCATTGGCCAGCAGCTTCGTCGCGGCGCTGGAGCTGGCGCGGCAGGGCCGGGTGGAGATCAGCCAGGATGCGATTTTCGCCCCGCTCTATCTGCGCGCGGGGAGCGGGCGGTGAACCCGGACGCACCCGAGCGGCTGGTCGAGGCGGTGCTGTTCGCCGCCGAGAGCCCGCTGACGGCGGAACAGATCGCCCGCCATGCCGGGCTGGAGGGCAGCGTGACGCCGCATCTGGCGGCGCTGGCGGCGCACTATGCCGGGCGGGGCATCGAACTGGTCCAGCGTGGCGGGCGCTGGCATTTCCAGACCGCGAGCGACCTGGCCCATATATTGCGCCGCGAGCGCGAGGAGCCGCGCAAGCTCTCCCGCGCCGGCGTCGAGACGCTGGCGATCATCGCCTATCACGAGCCGGTGAGCCGCGCCGAGATTGAGGCGATTCGCGGCGTGCAGGTCGCCCGTGGCACGCTCGACGTGCTGATGGAGGCGGGCTGGGTGCGCCCGGCCGGGCGGCGCGAAGTGCCGGGGCGGCCGCTCATCTACGCGACGACGCCGGACTTCCTCAGCCATTTCGGCCTTGCCAGCCGGCGCGACCTGCCCGGCATTGACGATCTGCGCGCGGCCGGGCTGCTCGATCCCGTCGATCTGGCCATGGAGGCGCATGATGCGCAGGCGCTGCTGGAACTGCCGGACGGCTCGCCTGAGGATGCGGATGGCGAGGAGGATGGTGCATGAGGCGGCGCATGAGGGGTGACCGGGGGCGCGCGCAATGGCGCTTCTCTGGCTCTCGCGCCGCGTGGTGAGGCCGCCAGAGCCGATCGACATTCAGCCCTGTCGGCCTGCAAATGGCGCCTTTCCGCGCTTCCGCTGCTCACGTGCCATCAGCAGGCTGCGCGCCGGGTCGCGAAAATCCACCATTTCCGGCACGTCATCTTCTGAATGTCGATCGACCCTGGCGTGAAGCGCGGCGCGATGCAGGTGCGGTTTCGCATACGCCCGGACGGCTCGGGCCGTGCGCGATCGGCAGAAAATGCCGCCGCTATGCCATTGCGGAATCGACAGGCTGCGCCTAGTTAGGCAGGACTTACAGGAGAGTTTTAATGGGTTTCGGTTCCCCAATCCACTGGGTCTTGCTGGTCCTGGTCATTGTGCTCTTGTTCGGCGGTGGCCGCATCTCCGGTTTGATGGGTGATGTCGCCAAAGGCATCAAGAGCTTCAAGAAGGGACTTGCCGAGGATGATGACGATGTGGCGACGGCAGCCAAGCCGGCGCAGCGCATCGAGCAGCGCCCCGGCCAGACGCCCGAGCAAAGTGCCGCGCGCGACGAACAGAAGCTTGAGGGCTGACGGCGTCCGGCCGAGCGGGCGGACGGCTGACAAGGCGGATGGCGCGACATGTTTGATGTAGGTCCATCGGAGCTGCTGCTGATCGTGGTAGTGGCGGTCGTCGTCATTGGCCCCAAGGATTTGCCGCGCGCGCTCTACAAGATCGGGCAGGTGATCGGAAAGGCCAAGGGCATGGCCCGGCATTTCCGCACCGGCGTGGATGCGATGATCCGCGAGGCCGAGCTTGATGAGCTGCAAAAGCAATGGGCCAAAGAGAATGAGCGGATTATGGCGGCGACCGCGATTCCGGAACTGAATGGCCCGAGGCGGGATGACCCTGAACTGGATGGCGTGATGACGCCGCTGACCGACGAAACCGGCCAGCCGATCGACACAGCCGCGCCGTTGCCGCCGATCGACGAGGCCGCGACGCTGGACGAGGCGAGGAACAATGGAGCGGCACCGGGCGAAATGGCGGGGTCAGGCATGGCAGGCGATCCGGTTGGCGATGCGCGGGCCGTCCCGGACGCACCGGCATCCGGAGCCGCCACGGCTGACGCGTCGTCCGCGACGAAGGACGGCGGACGCGCGGCAACCATGCCGGTACAGCCGCGCCTGCCGCTCGATGCGGGGCAGGATATAGGGCCGGATGACGCGCCGGGAGGATCATCCGCTTCATGAAGGATATTGACGAATCCAAGGCGCCGCTGCTCGATCATCTGATCGAACTGCGCAAAAGGCTGCTCATATCCGTTGCCGCGCTGCTGGTATCGGGCGCGGTGTGCTTCTATTTCGCGGACGTCATATTGGGTTTTCTCGTCGAGCCGCTGAAGAAGGGATTTGGGCCGGATCAGGGCCGGCTCGTCTACACCAAGCTTTACGAAGCCTTTTTCGTGCAGCTCAAAGTGGCGATGTTCGGCGCTTTCTTCATCTCCTTCCCAATCACGGCGAATCAGCTTTGGGCGTTCATCGCGCCGGGCCTGTACAGCAAGGAGAAGAAGGCGCTGCTGCCCTTCCTGCTCGCCACCCCGGTGCTGTTCGTGGCCGGCGCGGCTTTCGCCTATTATCTGGTGATGCCGACCGCGTTCCACTTCTTCCTCAACTTCCAGGGGCTGACCGGCGGAATCGAGATGGAGGCGCTGCCCAGTATCGACAGCTATCTGGGCCTCGTCATGCAGTTCATCCTCGCCTTTGGCATCAGCTTCCTGCTGCCGGTGCTGGTGATGCTGCTCAACCGCGCGGGAATCGTCAGCCGTGCCCAGCTTGTCGGCGCGCGGCGCTATGTCATCGTGGGCGCGGTCGCGGTGGCGGCGGTGATTACGCCGCCGGACGTGATCTCCCAGATCATGCTCGCGATCCCGCTCTGCCTGCTTTACGAATTTTCGCTGATCGCCATCTGGTTCACGGAGCGGCGCGCGGCGCGCGAGAAGGCGCTGGCGCAGGCGGACTGAGGACGGCCCCGGATTCGCCGGGCGGCGAGTGTGGCCGGGGCATGTAGGCGACTCTCATCATTCGTGGGCAACGGCCCGGCGCTGGGCGGGTCTCATCGCCGCTTTGCTATGGAATATCGCGCAATCTGCGCTTTATCGCCGGCTTATATCTCCTTGCTTGCCGTTCGGCGTGCGTCGTCCTAGGTCTTGTGATCATGACCGTTCATAGCAATTCGCTCTCGTTGATCGGGAACACCCCAATGGTCCGCCTCGCGGGCCCCTCTCAGGCCAGCGGCGCAGAGATTTTCGCCAAGTGCGAATTCACCAATCCCGGCGCATCGGTAAAGGACCGCGCGGCGCTCTACATCATCGAAGATGCCGAAGCGAAGGGTCAGCTCCAGCCCGGCGGCACCATCGTGGAGGGGACGGCCGGCAATACCGGCATCGGCATCGCGCTCGTCGCCAATGCCAAGGGCTATAAATCGATCATCGTGATGCCCGAGACGCAGAGCCGCGAGAAGATGGACACGCTGCGCGCGCTCGGCGCGGAGCTGGTGACGGTGCCGGCGGCGCCATTCTCCAACCCCGGCCACTTCGTGCACACATCGCGGCGGATCGCGGAAGAAACGCCCAATGCCATCTGGGCCAACCAGTTCGACAATATCGCCAATCGCCGCGCCCATATTCTCGGCACGGCGGAGGAGATCTGGGCGCAGATGGAAGGCCGGATCGACGGCTTCACCTGCGCGGCGGGCACCGGCGGCACCATTGCCGGCGTGGGGCTGGGCCTCAAGCAGAAGGACGAGGCGGTGACCATCGCGCTGACCGATCCCTTCGGCGCGGCGCTTTACAATTATTATGCGCATGGCGAACTCAAGGCGGAAGGCAATTCCGTCGCCGAGGGGATCGGCCAGAACCGCATCACCGGCAATCTCGACGGCGCGCCGATCGACACGCAGTTCCGCATCTCGGACGCCGAGGGACTGCACTGGGTCGAGCGGCTGCTGGGCGAGGAAGGGCTGTGCCTTGGCCTCTCCAGCGGCATCAACGTCGCCGGTGCGGTGGAGCTGGGCAAGCAACTCGGGCCGGGCAGCCGGATCGTCACGATCCTGTGCGATACGGGGCTGCGCTATCTCTCCACCCTCTATAATCGTGACTGGCTTGTCTCCAAGGGCTTGACGCCTCTGCCCTGGCTGGCAAATTAATGCCCTATCGGTCCGCGGCATTGTGGGCGGCCAGGAGACGGGCAACGGCACGGAAACCGGATTTGCGAAGCCATCGCGAGGGATTGCAGCGCATCCAGATCGGTCTGGTCGGGCTGGCGACCGTGCTCCTCGTCGTCACGCTTGCCAACCTCGTGATCGACAGTGCCCGCAAGGATAATGCCGGCGATGCGACCGCCGCTGCGATCGAGCAGGGTATTGCCGGCGTTGCCAATGCCACCGCCGCCAGTGCTCCGACGAGCACCAGCGAGCCGCTCGCCGATCTTGGCGTGACGCCGACGGCGGATAGCGCCGCGCCGGTCGTGACGCCCTCCGTGCCCGATCTCGAACCCGACCCCCGGCTGCGCGAGCGCATGGATCAGGACCGGGATGGCGCGCAGCCGCCATCGGCCCCGCCAGCGCGCTAGGGCGGGGCGACATTCAGTTCCGGCGGCCTGCAAATGGCGCTTCTCCGTGCTTGGGCTGCTCATGTGCCGTCAATGCGCTATGCTTCGGGTCGTGAAAAAAACACCATTTGCGAGTGGCTATCTTTGCATATCGATCCATCCCGGAGCGGCTCGGGCACCCATCGAAACGGCTCTGCCGGACGGTTGTTTCACTGCATTTCCCAAGCCGGCAGATGCTTGCGTCCGCTTTGCAAATATGGGGGTGGCTGCTGTGGTTCGGGTCGCGAAGTCCCGTCCTTTTCGACGTCTCCCTTTTCCCAATGGGCGATCGCCCCGGTGCTGCCGCCCCGGTCCGCGGGCTGCGAGGTTCGGCGGATGTTCGAGCCGATGAGGGCGCTTTGCGGGTCGGTCACGAGCCGGTGAGGCGCTCATCATGCCGCGATGGTCGATGCCGATGACTGCTCGTTCGTCAAAGTGCAGCGGCTGGAGGGCTGGTTTGCGCTTATCCCTGATGCTGGCTCTGCTTGCCGGGGCGGCGCTGGCGCTCGGCCTTGCCGGGACGACGTTGCGCACCGGCTGGATCGCGCCGCTTGACTGGCTGCTGCCCGGCGGGGCGGCCATGCTCCTCATGCTGTTGCTGATGTCACGGCGTGCGCCGTCGCTCCGGTGGCGCGACGTGGCCTGCTGCTGGAGCCTCGCCGCGCTACCGGCCATGCTCTTCTGCCTGCTGGCCGGGAATGGACGGCCATGGCTGGCGACGGCGCTGCTCGGGGCCGGGCTGGGGCTGGTGGGGCTGGGCGGCATGTGGGCGCAGCGGCTGGGCGCGACGGGGCGGCGGCTGATGCCGGGGCTGGTGCTGGCCGCCTTGCTCGGCGCGGCGGCGCTGGCGCCTTATGGCGTGGTCGCGTCACGCGGTGCGAATATGGATGCGGGTGTGGCACCGGAGGCTCGGGCCCGGATCGGGATCATGGCGGCGGTGCCGTTGCAGGGGCTGCCGCTCGGCGCGGCGCAGGGAGTCGCACCGGTTGAGGCGATCGGCCGGCGTTCGCCGCTGTGGCACATGCTTGAGGCGCGCTTTCAGCCCCGCGCTCTCGATGCGCTGGATATGGCCAGCCTCGACGGGCTGGAGGCGCTGCTGCTGATCCAGCCGCGCCAACTTGCCCCGGCGGAGCTGGTCGCGCTGGATGGCTGGGTGCGCGACGGCGGGCGGGCGGTGATCCTTGCCGATCCGCTGCTCCACTGGCCGGACCATCGCTCGCTTGCTCATCCGGCGCGGGCGCCGCTCACCAGTCTGCTCGACCCGCTGCTGCATCATTGGGGGCTGGAACTGGAGCCCGCCGCGATGGCGCAAGAGCGCGATCCGGTCGAGCGCCGATGGCTCAAAGACGGCGGGCTGGTGCAGCTTGCCGGGGCCTCGCGCTTCCGGGCGCGCAAGAGCGAGCGGGCCGCGGCCTGCCGGCTGCGCGACGAGGGGCTGATTGCGGACTGCGGGATCGGGCGCGGGACGGCGCTGCTCATCGCCGATGCGGACTGGATCGCCGATCCGCTCTGGACGCTCGACCCGGACGACCCGGCGCAGCGCGCGGCATGGACCAGCGACGCGGTGGACCTGCTGGATGGCTGGCTACGCGGCGTCGCTCCGCGATTCGTGTGGCACGGGACATGGCTGGCCGACCGCGATGTGCTGCTCCAGAGCCTGCGCCTGTGCCTCATCATGCTGTCCGGGCTCGCCCTGTTGGCGGGGCTGGTGGCGTGGCGTCCCATGGCTGCCCGGCCAAATCATGATACGAATATGGATCAAATGAAGAACAATGGTGAAACAATAAGCAATTCATCCTAAACTGACCAAGCTTGTCCCATCTTTCCCCACTTTTCCCAAACTTGGCCCTTCCCGGAACAGGCGCGTGATGGTAACACTGCACGCTTGATGGGGCGCTCGTATCCGCTGCGAGGCAAACAGCCGGTGAGCATATGCTTTCCGGAGCGCGGGAGATGTGCGCCCAGGGCAGGGAGCCTGGTTGGTGTCGTCGACGGTGTTCATGGGGCATGGGGCAAGCGCCCTTGATGGCAAGGGGCGATTCGCGCTGCCCATTGCCTTCCGCTCCGTGCTCGACAAACATTGCTCCGAACCCGGCCAGATGATGATCCGCGCGGATTCCGACCGCAAATATGTCTCGCTGTTCGGCGGCCGGCAGGTCGAATATTTTCAAGCGAAATTCGACGAAAAATCTCGCATCGCCATGGAGCGCGGCGAGGCGTTCGACGAGGAAGAAGCCGATGGCGACTTCTGGGGATCGATCCAGCCCGCCTCCATCGATTCGGGCGGGCGCTTCACCATGCCGCCTGCCTATCGCCGCATTTACGGGATCAGCGACGGCATCTTCATGATCGGCGCCGGGCGGCTCGTGCAACTCTGGGACCCGGCGCGCTATCTGGCGGAGAATAAGAAGAATCTCGTCGCGATCGAGGCCTGCGAGGCGTTTCTCGAAGAGCTGAAGATCAAGCGGGAGGGCAAGGCATGAACGCCGCTCCCGCCCCGTCCGCTCCGCCCGTATCCACGCCGCCCGCCGGGCCGCACCACCCCGAGCCGCACCGCCCCGTGCTGCTCGGCGAAGTGCTGGACGCGCTGGCGATCGCGCCGGGCGAGCGCCATGTCGACGGCACGTTCGGTGCGGGCGGCTACAGCCGGGCGATGGCGGCGGCCGGCGCGCAGGTGTTTGCCATCGATCAGGACCCCGACGCGATCAGCGAAGGCCAGAGACTGGTCGCCGCCAGCGACGGTGCAATCACGCTGGTGCGTGGCAATTTTGGCGAGATGGATGCGTTGCTCGCGGCGGCCGGCATCGACAGGGTAGATGGCGTGGCGCTCGATATCGGCGTTTCCTCCATGCATCTCGACCGGCCACGGCGCGGCTTCGCCTTCCGCTTCCCCGATGCGCCGCTCGATATGCGGATGAGCCAGAGCGGGGAGACGGCGGCGGAACTGCTCAACCGGATCGACGAGGCCGAGCTGGCCGATATCCTCTATATTTACGGCGAAGAGCGCCAGTCCCGCCGCGTGGCTCGCGCGATCGTGGCGGCGCGGCCCCTGGCGACGACGGGCGATCTGGTCGGCGCGGTGCACCGCGCCATCGGCAAGCGGCCGGGCGACAAGACCGATCCGGCGACGCGCACATTTCAGGCGATCCGCATCTATCTGAACGGCGAGCTGGACGCGCTCACGCGCGGGCTGAGCGCGGCCGAAGCCGTGCTGCGGCCGGGCGGGCGGCTCGCGGTCGTGACGTTCCACAGCCTTGAGGACCGGATCGTCAAGAATTTCCTGCGCGCGCGCAGCGGACAGGAGGCGGGCGGATCGCGCCACCGCCCCGATGCCGGGCCACGCGCCGTTCCGACATTTCATAAGCCTGCTCGCGCCGTTCGCCCCGGCGACGCCGAGATCGGGCTCAATCCGCGCGCGCGCTCCGCAACCTTGCGCAGCGCGGTGCGCACCGACGCTGTCGCCTCGGCCTTTCATGTGGGAGATCGGTCATGATCGCTATCAAGCGGCTCCAGAGCATCATGTGGATATTGCTCGTCGCGGCGGGAGCGCTCAGCGCCTATCTCATCAGCCTGCGTGTCGCGACGGAGCGCAACGAGGTGCGCCACCTGATCGACCAGATTCGCTGGACCCGCGCGGACATCCGCTATCTGGAGGCGGAGTTCGGCGCGCGTGCAAGCATGCGCCAGCTCGCGGCCTGGAACCAGAACGACCTGCGCCTCTATGTGCCGGCGCCGGATCAATATCTGCCCAATGAGCGGGCGCTGGCGAATCTCGACCGCATCGCACCGGCGGGCGCGGGCTATGCGCCGCCGCCGGTGATGACCGCGATGGCAACGCAGGTGGCGCCGGCGACCGTCGCCATCGCCGACGCCTCAACCGACAGCGTGAAAACCGCCCCGGCGGCGCGGGAAAATTCCGAGTTCGCGCTCATCCGCACGGCCTCGGCGGCGGAGCCGGCGGCCGGTTCCGCCACGGTTTCGGTGCCGATCGCAGCGCCGCTGGCGGCGAGCGCCGCGAAGGACGTCAAGGCCCCGCCGGCGAGTACCGGAACGCGCGCCGCGCCGGTGCGTGAGCCGGTTGCGGCAGACCGAAAAACGGCTCGTCTCGCACTGCTTGACGAAAAGCTTCTGGGCGGCTCAGGCGCGGGCAGCGCCGGGCCGGGCAACAAGGTGATCGGCAGCGACGGCAAGGGACGTTAATGGCAACCATCATCGCGCGGCCGGAACCGCGGAACAGTCGCAAGGAGCCGGTTGATCTGGTCATGGTCGCCCACGGCCGGGTCATGCTCGTGTTGCTGATCTTCGTGGCGATCTCGATAGCGATGGCGGGCCGGATGATCTGGATGGGCGTGGCGGCCGGCGCGAAGAGCGTACGCTCGGCCAGCCCGATGCCGGTGCCGCACCGCGCCGATATTTTCGACCGCAACGGCATCACGCTGGCCCGCAATATCGAGGGCTATGCCATTGCCGTGCGGCGCGACCGGCTGCTGGGCGATCCGCGGGAGCTGGCGGCGAAGCTGCACGAGATTTTCCCCGATGAACCGGCGGCGGCTTTTTACAAGAAGCTGACGTCCGGCGCGCAATGGGCCTATCTGCGCGTGCGCGCCGTGCCGCGTGAAGTGGCGGCGGTGAACGCACTGGGCGAGATTGGCATCGAGTTTCCGCGCGAGCCGGAGCGGCTCTATCCGCAGCGCACGCTGGCGGCGCATCTCCTCGGCTTCACCAATCGCGACGGCCATGGCGCGATGGGCGTGGAACGCGCCTTTGACGAGCGCCTGCTCGACGAATCGATGCGCGGAACACCGCTCGAACTCTCCATCGACGCACGGGTGCAGGGCGCGCTGGAGGATGAACTGGCGCGCGGCATGGCGGAGCAGAACGCCAAGGGCGCGGTTGGCCTGCTGCTCGATTCGCAGACGGGCGAAGTGATCGCCATGGCCTCGCTGCCAACCTTCAACCCCAACCGTCTGGAACCGATTCCGGCGCCGCCGCCGGTGATGGGCCATGATGGCAAATTGCGCCCCGGCCAGATCACCTGCGATATGTCGCCGCGCTGCAACCGCGTGGTGCAGGCGCGCTATGAGCTGGGCTCGGCGTTCAAGCCGCTCTCCTTCGCCATCGCCATGGACGCCGGCGTGATCACCAGCATGAGCAAGCGCTACGATGCGACGGCGCCGCTGGCGGTGGGCGGCTTCACCATCCGCGACGACCACGGCCTTGGCCGCTGGCTGACCGTCCCGGAGGCGCTCATGCATAGCAGCAACATCGTCACCGCCCGCATCGCCGACGAAATGGGCGCGGAGCCGCTCAAGAAAGTCTATAGCGCGCTGGAGTTCGACCGTCCGGCGAGCATCGAACTGCGCGAGCAGGCCGGCACCCTGTTCCCGCACACATGGTATCGCACCACGGTGATGACGACCGCTTATGGCCACGGTATCGCGGTGACCCCGATGCATCTGGCGAGCGCCTATGCCGCGCTGGTCAATGGCGGCGTGTGGCACCCCGCGACGGTGCTCAAGCGCAAGCCGGGCGAGCAGATCGAATCGCGCCGGGTCTTCTCCGAGGCGACGAGCGCGCGGATGCGGCAATTGTTGCGGATGATCGTGACGACCGGCACCGGGCGCAACGCGAACTCCGAAGGCTATCGGGTCGGCGGCAAGACCGGCACGGCGGAAAAGCCCAAAGATGGCGGCTATGCCCGCCGCTCGCTAGTCTCCACCTTCGCCTCCGCCTTCCCGATGGAAAATCCGCGCTATGTGCTGATCGTGATGATGGACGAGCCGCAGGGCAGTGCGCGCTATCCGGGCATTCGCACGGCCGCCTATACCGCCGCGCCGGTGGTCAAGGCATTCATCTCCCGCGTGGGGCCGCTGCTCGGCGTTTACCCGGAGGCCAATCGGGATGTCGATATTTCCGAACTGACGGCGCTGCTGCCGGTGAACGAGGAGACGGAGTGATGCGCCTCTCCGCACTTGCGCCGGAAATCATCCGCGCCGGAGGCGACGATCCGGCCGTGGCGGGCTTCGCCATCGACCATCGCAAGGTCGCGCCCGGCACGATCTTCGGTGCGTTCGAGGGGCTGCGCGTGAATGGCGAGGATTATATTCCCGCAGCCGTTGCCGCCGGCGCGATCGCGGTGGTGGCCAGGCCCGGCGCCAGGGTCGAGGGCGCGGTGCATATTGCCAGCGAAGAACCGCGCCGCACGTTCGCCCAGCTCGCCGCCCGCTATTTCGCGCCTTTCCCGCAGACGGTGGTGGCGGTGACCGGCACCAACGGCAAGACATCCACCGTCGAGCTGACCCGCCAGCTATGGCGGATGATGGGCGAGACATCGGCTTCCATCGGCACATTGGGCGTCACCACATCGGTCGATCAGGTCTCGACCGGCCTGACGACGCCGGACATTGTGACATTCCTCTCCAACATGGCGGGCCTTGCGAAAGAGGGCGTGACGCACGTCGCTTATGAAGCCTCCAGCCACGGCCTTGCCCAGTATCGCAGCGAAGGGCTGCCGGTGGTGGCGGGCGCGTTCACCAACCTGTCGCGCGATCATCTCGACTATCACGGCACGATGGAGCTTTATTTCGCGGCCAAGATGCGCCTCTTGTCCGAGGTGGTGGCGAGCGATGGCGCGGCGGTGATCTGGGCTGATGATGAGCGATCGGGCGAAGTGATCGAACTGGCGCTGCTGCGCGGGCTCAAGGTGCTGAGCGTGGGCGTGAAGGGCGAGACGCTGCGCCTCGCCGGGCGCACGCCGGGCCAGCTTGGCCAGACGCTGGTGATCGAAGGCGAGGGCGCCGCGCACAAGGTGGAGCTGCCGCTGATCGGCGCTTACCAGGCCGCCAATGCGCTGATGGCCGCCGGGCTGGTGCTGGCGACGGGTGGCACGCTCGATCGCGTGCTTGGCCTGCTGGCGCGGGTGCAGCCGGTGCGCGGGCGGCTGGAACGGGCGGTGATCACACGGGCCGGCGCGCCGGTCTATGTCGATTATGCCCATACGCCGGATGGTCTGCGCGCCGCTATCGAGGCGCTGCGGCCGCACACGCAGGGCCGGCTCATCACTGTTTTCGGCGCGGGCGGCGATCGCGATGCCGGCAAGCGCCCGCTGATGGGCGAGGTGGCCAGCGAATTGAGCGATCTGGTGATCGTGACCGATGATAATCCCCGCAGCGAAGACCCCGCCGCCATCCGCGCCGCGATCATGACCGGGGCACCGGGTGCGCGGGAAATCGGCGGGCGGCGTGACGCCATTGCGGCGGCGATCGCGCAGGCGGGCGCGGACGACATCATATTGCTGGCCGGCAAGGGCCATGAGCAGGGCCAGATCATCGGCGACCGGGTGCTCCCGTTCGATGACGTGACCGTGGCGCGGGATTGCGCCGCATGAGGCCGCTCTGGACATCCGACGCCGTTGCGCGGGCGACGGGCGGCGTGGTGGCCACGCCGTTCGAGGCGAGCGGCGTGGCGTTCGATAGCCGCGAGGTCGTGCCGGGCGATCTGTTCATCGCCCTGCGCGGCGAGCAGGCGGACGGGCATGACTTCATCCCGCGCGCGCTCGCTGCCGGGGCGGCGGGCATCATCGCCGAGCGGGAGATTGACGGGCCGGTCGTGCGCGTGGCGGACAGCGCGAAAGCGCTCGATGCGCTTGGCGTGGCGGCGCGGGCGCGGACGACCGCGCGGATTATCGGCGTGACCGGATCGGCCGGCAAGACGGGCACGAAGGAAGCGCTGTTCAAGGCGTTCAACCGGATGAGCTTCGGCGCGGCACACCGGTCGCTCAAAAGCTATAACAACCATGTCGGCGTGCCGCTCAGCCTTGCGCGGATGCCGGCCGGCACGCGCTACGGCGTGTTCGAGATGGGCATGAACCATGAAGGGGAGCTGCGCGCGCTGACCCATCTGGTGCGCCCGCATGTCGCCCTCATCACCACCATCGCGCCGGCGCATATCGAATATTTCGGCAGCGAGGCGAAGATCGCGCAGGCGAAGGCGGAAATTTTCGAGGGGCTGACCGAAGGCGGCGTGGCGATCATCCCCTATGATTCGCCGCATTTTGCACTATTGCGTGACGCCGCGCGTGAGCATGCCGGCGAGATCGTCTCCTTCGGCCTTGGCGAAGGCGCCGATGTGCACATCGTCGAGGAAGGGGTGGGGACAGGCGGCCGCCCCTTGCTGACCGCGCAACTGAACCATGTGCGGCTTGGCTTCACGCTGGGCCTGCCGGGGCGGCACTGGGTGAGCAATGCGCTGGCGGTGCTCGCCGCGGTCGAGGCGGTGGGCGGCGATCTGGCGCAGGCGGGGCTGGCGCTCGCGGAGATGACCGGCCTGCCGGGGCGGGGCGCGCGGCGCATCATCCGCACCGGCGATGGCGGCAAGGCGCTGCTGATCGACGAGGCCTATAATGCGAACCCCGCATCGATGGCCGCCACGCTGGCGCAACTGGGCGAGGAGCCGGGCCGCCGCAAAATCGCGGTGCTGGGCGCGATGAAGGAATTGGGCGCGCTGTCGGACAGCCTGCATGGCGGGCTGGCGGGCGCGATAAAGGCCGCCGGGATCGCGATGGCGATACTGGTCGGCGAGGAAATGGCGCCGCTGGCCGATGCGCTGGCGGGCGACCTGACCGTGGAACGAGCGAAGGATGTGAACGACGTGCTGGACCTCGTGCCGGATCGCCTGGCTGACGGCGATGTCATATTGATCAAGGGTTCGAACAGCATCGGCTTGTCGAAGCTGGTCGACCGCCTTGCGGCGAGCGAGGTGGCCTGATGCTTTACTGGCTTGCCGAGCAGCTCAATTTCCCGGGCGTGCTCAACCTTTTCCGTTATCTCACATTCCGGGCAGGCGCGGCGATCGTCACCGCGCTCATCATCGGGCTGATCATCGGGCCGAAATTTATCGGCTGGCTGCGTGTGCGGCAGGGCAGGGGGCAGCCGATCCGCGAGGATGGGCCGAAAACCCACCTTGCCAAGCGCGGCACGCCCACCATGGGCGGCCTGATGATCCTGACCGCGCTGATGGTCTCGGTGCTGCTCTGGATGAACGTCGCCTCCGTCTATCTATGGGCCTGCCTCATCGTGACGCTCGGTTTCGGCGCGATCGGCTTCATGGACGATTATGACAAGGTGACCAAGGCGAGCCACAAGGGCCTTTCCGCCCGCATGCGCCTGCTGGTCGAATTCGGGATTGCCGGCTTCGCCACATGGCTCATCGTCAGCCATAATGGCACCTTGCTCTATCTGCCCTTCTGGAGCGGCGGTGCGCTGGATCTCGGGCCGCTTTACTATATTTTCGGCGCGTTCGTGATCGTCTCTTTTGGCAATGCGGTGAACCTGACCGACGGCCTCGACGGCCTCGCCTCCATGCCCGTCATCATCGCCTGCATGACCTTCATGGCCTTCGCCTATCTGGTCGGGCGTGCCGATTTTGCCGCCTATCTGGGCATTCCCCATGTCCCCGGCGCCGGCGATCTCATCATCCTGTGCGGCGCGATCGTGGGCGCCTGCCTTGCCTTCCTCTGGTATAATGCGCCGCCGGCCGCCGTATTCATGGGCGACACCGGCAGCCTTGCGCTGGGTGGCACCATCGGCGTCATCGCCGTGGCGACGCACCATGAAATCGTCCTTGCCGTGGTCGGCGGCCTCTTCGTGGTCGAGGCGCTGTCCGTCATCATTCAGGTGTTCTTCTATAAGCGCACCGGCCGGCGCGTGTTCAAAATGGCGCCGATCCACCATCATTTCGAGCAGCTTGGCTGGGCGGAATCGACCGTGGTCATCCGCTTCTGGATCATCAGCTTCGTGCTTGCGCTCGCCGGTCTGGCGACGTTGAAACTGCGATGATCGTCTCGGACGTCTTTGCCGGCAAACGCTATGGCGTGCTGGGCCTTGCCCGCTCCGGCCTTGCCACGGTGGAGACGCTCAGTGCGAGCGGCACGCAGGTGATCGCCTGGGACCAGCGCGAGGATGCGCGGGCAAAGGTCGCCGGCAAGGCCGTGCTGGGCGATCCCATGGAAATCGAGCTTGCCGGGCTGGATGCCATCATCGTCTCGCCCGGCGTGCCCTTGAACCGCCACCCGATCGCCGCGCGTGCCCGCGCCGCCGGCGTGCCGATCATCGGCGACATCGAATTGTTCGCGCTCGCCCGGCCGACGCTGCCGCCGCACCGCGTGGTCGGCATCACCGGCACCAACGGCAAATCGACGACCACGGCGCTCATCCATCATATCATCCGCACGGCGGGCCTCCCCACGCGCATGGGCGGCAATATCGGCCTGCCGATCCTCGGGCAGAATCCGCTGCCGGCGGGTGGCGTCTATGTGCTGGAACTCTCCAGCTATCAGATCGACCTTACATTCAGTCTCGATTGCGACGTGGCGGTACTGCTCAACATCACGCCGGACCATCTCGATCGCTATGACGGGTTCGAGGGCTATGTCGCTTCCAAGGCGCGATTGTTCGAAATGCAGTCACCGGCGCATGCCGCCATCATCGCCATTGACGATGCGGCGACGCGCGGCGTGGCGGTGCAGGTGCCGCATGCCCGGCTCGTCTCGGCCAGCGCGGTCGATCCCGCCGCGCAGGCGCGCTGGCCGGCGCTGCCCGGCCCACATAATGCGCAGAATGTCGCCGTCGCGCTTGCCGTGGCGGGTGCGCTGGGGCTCCCGCCCGCCAGCGTCGAGGCCGGGCTGGAGAGCTATGCCAGCCTGCCGCACCGCATGCAGGCGGTCGGCGAGCATCAGGGCGTGCTCTATGTGAATGACAGCAAGGCGACCAACCCCGCTTCGACCGCGCCGGCGCTGGCCGCCTGGCCGCCGGTGGAGGGACGGCCGCGCGTCCATTGGATATTGGGCGGCCTGCCCAAGACCGACAATCTCGACGAGTGCGCGCCGGGCTTTCCCAACGTCGCTCATGCCTACACGATCGGCGAGGCCGGGCCCTTATTCGCGCGGTTATTGGGGGAGGCGGGCGTGCCGGTGAGCGAAGCCGAGCTGCTTGTCACGGCGGTGGCCGAGGCGGGGCGGCGCGCCCGGCCGGGCGACGTCGTGCTGTTCTCGCCCGCTTGCGCCTCCTTCGATCAGTTTCGCGATTTCGAGGCGCGGGGCGATGCGTTCACGGCCGCGGTGGCGGCGCTTGGCAACCCGGATTGGGCGGGGGAGGGCATATGACCGGCGATGGCGAGAATGACATCACGCTGATCGATGGCGGCGCGCCGCCGGCGACCGGGCCGGAGCCGCTCGATATGGCGCTCTCGCCGCTGCGCGCGCGGGCGCGCAAGCCCATGCCGCGCGAGCGGACGGCGCTCGCCATCTGGTTCTGGGAGATCGACCGGGTGCTGCTCGGCCTCATCGTGGTGCTCATCGCCATCGGCCTTGTCGCCGTGGCGGCGGCATCGCCGGTGGCGGCGGCCAAGCTTTCCAGCAGCGACCAGACGCTGACCCCGCTCTATTATTTCTACCGCCAGCTCATGTGGATCGCGCTCGGTATTCCGGTGATGGTCGTCATCAGCATGTTGCCCCGCGTGCAGGCGCGGCGGCTCGCGGTGGCGCTGGCCATATTTTTTGCCTTTTTGCTGCTGCTCGTCCCGATGATCGGCACCAGCGTCAATGGCGCGACGCGCTGGCTGGGCATGGGCTGGTTCCGCTTCCAGCCCTCCGAATTTCTGAAACCCGCCTTCGTGGTGAGCATCGCCTGGCTGCTCTCGCTGCGCGCCCGGGATGCATCGCTGCCGGTCATTCCGCTCACCGCCATGTTGACCGGCATCGTTGCGCTGCTGCTCATGCGCCAGCCGGATTTCGGCCAGACGGTGATTTTCTGCGCCTGCTGGGCGGGGCTGCTGCTCGTCGGCGGCGCGTCGCTTCGCGTGCTC
>Ga0182736_1001012_pt1 | contig 32034 bp, 21 predicted proteins | sample eDN5th30CKraftBY_FD_128882 | JGI IMG/M metagenome (GOLD analysis project Ga0182736, IMG submission 128882) | Enriched backyard soil microbial communities from Emeryville, California, USA - eDNA 5th pass 30_C Kraft BY (version 2) (version 2) | ecosystem: Environmental > Terrestrial > Soil >...
AAAAAGAAATGAATTTTTCAATCTGAATATAACAAAAAGGCACAGTGAAATTATGGGTGCCGCACGAGGTATAGATTGAATTTGTTATATGGAGTAGTAAGGTGGAGCAAACTTCAAAAAAAGTTTGCCCCATCCTTCTATTAATTCACCTTAAGTGCAATTACCTTACTGTAATTCACGGTGTTATTCACTTTGGCCGCAACACGCACATAGATGCTATTGTTGTTAGCCTGAATCTTATAACGGTTATTGATAAACTGGTTATCCGTCGCTAAATCGAATTCATGATTACCGGTAGCATCTGTACCTTTTGTAGCTCTACCAGCATAATTCGTGCTATTAACATCTACGCCCGGAGCAAAGTTCCACATCACGGAAACTTCGTTGATGGTAAATGCATCATCCGTTTTTGCTACACTATAATTCAGTGTTACCTTATTATCAGCCGAAATACTGGCCTGCAAGGCAATACGGGAAAAAGGCTTGGCACTTAAATCCAATTGTGTTTGTCCGTTTATGCTTACATAATCTTGACATGCTGCAACAAAAGGGCCATTAACCACCACCTTATAATCGCTATTAAAAACCTGTGTATTTTCGTAGGTACCGTCTTGCTTCGCCCTGAAATCAACCGATTTCGTAGCGTTCGTATTCTGCTCAAACAAATTCACCAAAACACCCGCCCCGCCCTGTGCAGGCAGAGGAATAGGCTCTTTGGTTTCTTCATCATATATGGTACCGTGAATGCCGCCACTTGGCGCGTCATAATTATCAATATCATTCTTACAAGAAATCCCGAAGGATATCAGGGCCAGCATACATCCGGCATATAGCGTTCTTTTTAAATTAGTTTTCATAGCCTGGATTTTGAATAAGTTTTGGATTGGTACTGATATCGGTATTACTTAAACGTATATAATAACTTTTTTCCAAGAACTGTCTAACTTGTTTCGGCGGATTACCGGTGGTAAAGGTATACTTCCCATCGCTCAAGTTAAACCATGGATACAGCGCTGTTCCTCTAAAGTTAGTCAGCCCCCCTTGGTTTACATCTAAATGAGCAATATGCCAGCGCTTCATATCCCAATACCGTTGTTTTTCAAAGGCAAGCTCCACTCTACGCTCATGACGCACTTTTTCTAAGCTAATCTGATCGAGTAGTTTAATTCCCGCTCGTTGGCGAATTGCATTTATCGCTTCAAGGGCTTCGGCACTCTTTCCCCCAATTTCCATACAGGCTTCTGCTAAATTGAGGTAAATTTCGCCTAAGCGAAATACCACCCAAGGTGTTTCTGATTTGCTCATATCCATGTCGGTGAGCGTTTCATCGAAGAACTTACGCTCGTAAAAGCCCGTCTTAGAAGCATCTCCAATATCCGCTCCCCCATCCTTTCCAGAGGCAGTATATTTCTTACCCTCAATGGTAACCGTATTATCCTTATCGGGCTGATTGAAAGCTTGGTATTTTTTACCGTCGGCATCCACGACACCACGCATCCATTCAATTTTTGTTCCTTTTAGCGGAGTACCTGGAACATAAACGGAACCAAATAAACGGGGATCCTTTCCTTCAAAAAGATCATAAGGATCTGCATAACGTTTCGGTGTTACGCCATCACTTTCATAAATCTTCAACTTTCCATCCGATCCATCGGTATATTCAAATTCTTCTACCATTTCTAACGTAGGAGCCATTCCACAACCCCAACCATTCCCTCTATAAGAGAAAGGTGCATTCATCTTATCCCAGCTATGTGCTTTTCCCCCTGCCAGACTGTACTGTTTCTGGAAAATATATTCGCCGTTATTACCATTCACCGCTTTAGAGAACAATTCATAAAAGTTTTCAGCCTTATCTGGATTTTTATCATAGAGCTGATAGGCGTTTAATGCAAATATGGCCTTTGAGGCAGTATAAGATTCGGTAAAATAATGCTCCGCATCATCGGCAGGAATGCCTACCAAACCATTAATTTTTACCGTTCCGTATTTAGCAATAGAACCCGCATAAAGTGCCGCACGCGAGCAGAGCGCCAAAGCAGCGCCTTTTGTAGCGCGGTATTTTTCACCGCCGCCTCTGCTCACTGGCAGGAAGTCTGCAATTTCTTTACATTCGTTGATAATAAAATCATAAGACTCCTTCTCTGTGTTTCTTGGAACCTGTAAAGAAGCAAAATCGCCCGGATTGTACTCCTGTGGCTCTGTCAATAGCGGGACCCCGCCATAACGCTTCACGGAAGTAAAATATTCCATAGCCCTCAAGAAACGGACTTCTGCATTCAATACCTTTTTTTGATCTTCATTTAAGGCATTTGTTCTTTGCAGGTTAAGCAGGAACTCGTTTACCCGACGGATATGCACATACCTATCTGAAAATTTGTCTTCAAACAAATAGTCACTATAAGTATAAATGGCATTGCCATTACTGAACGCAGGATCTTTCTGATAGGAGCCCTGTGCTTCGTCAGACATGGCAGTAGGGTTCAAGTTATTCTCTTTTTTATCATACCAATCGTCAAACTCATCAAGGCGCAAACCGCCGTCATAAAGATTTACCAATGTGGCATCAATGGCTTTAGCGTTACTCCAAATCTGATCATTTGTGATGAATCCGCTCGTGTCTTCCCGATCTAGATAATCTTTACAGCTATTCAATCCCACCAAGAGAATCGATGCTAAGAAAAAGCTTTTATAAGTTTTTATATATGTTTTCATTAGATACTTCTTAGAAACTTACATTTACACCAAAATTCATTGTTTTCAATTGCGGGTAATAGCGCAATTGGGCATTATTAGACTCTGGATCAATATATTTCATTAATCCTTCCTGGCTGGTGAAGGTGAGCAGGTTATTACAGTTGATATAAAATCTCAACCTGTCAATTCCCTTATCGGCCAACCATTTGCCTGGCAGCGTATAGCCTACTTCTAGCGTCTTTAAGCGCAAATAATCCGCTTTATGTAAAGACCAGGTGTTGTTAGAACGATTATCGCCCAAACCACTTACCCGCAAAGCGGGCATTGCTCCAGGAATCCATGCACTATTAGGGTCTGTTGCATCTTCACGATGCCAACGATCGGTCATAAAGGCAAAGCCGTTACCAAGCCCCTGCTGAATAAAGGGATCCAGTACATCTCCACTGATATAGATATCATGCCCTGCTGCTCCCTGGAAAAACAAGGTTAAGTCAAACCCTTTATATTGTGCACCTAGCGTTAGACCATAATACATACGTGGACTATCCCCATGACCGATAGCTTGTACATCACTATCGTCGATAACTCCATCGTGATTAACATCTTCAAATTTCAAATCGCCCGGTAATAAGGATTTATTTCCATTATTATCCTGAATAGCAGCATTCAAGATCTCTTCGTAAGATGTAAATTGGCCTACCACTTTTTTACCCCAGCGGATATCTTTATAACGATCGTTACTATTATTGCGCCAGTTATCGTACATATTAGTAGAAGGTGCCCTTTCTACGTAATCATTTTTTATACGCGTAGTAGAGAAATTAGCTGAAATATTGTATTTGAAATCACCTGCCGCACCACGATGTCCCAAGCTTAATTCGAAACCTTCATTGATATCCGAATTTAGATTCTCCTGTGGCATAGGCTGACCGAAGGTAGAGGGTAAAGCCTCTTGTCTCGTAGCCTTTAAACCTGAACGATTCCTGCGGAACCAGTCAAATTCTGCGGTAATCAACCCGTTCTTATACGATGTTTCAAATCCGAAGTTCATAATTTTTGACACGTACCAGGTAAGCCATGGGTTAGCCATCCCACGAGAAGCCAGACCTAAAGTCACTCCTTGATCGCCCAATACATAGCCTCCACTATAGTTGTATCCGTCAAGGTACTGATAAGCATCAAAATCACCTTCATCTCCTACCTTGGCATACGATCCGCGGATCTTGAAGTTATCAAAGTTAGATAAATGCTCTTTGAAGAATTTCTCTTCTGAGACACGCCATCCTAAAGATACGCCGGGAAAGAAACCCCAGCGGGAATCTGAACGGAACTTGTAGGAGCCATCGTACCGGAAGCTTAATTCTGCTAGGTATTTACTGGCAAAAGCATAGTTAAAACGGCCAACTAAACCCGCATGCGCCGTTTCTTCCGATAAACCGCTGGTATTTTGATTAATTTTATCGCCATAATCAATATCATCAATCAAGCCAATGGTATACTGCCTACCTCCTAAAATAGATGTCCTTCTGTCATTATACAACTCCCACAACACCATACCACTCACATCGTGCTTACCTGCAAACGTATGGTTATAATTCAGCGAATATTGCTGGGTAGGCATATAATAGTTCTCCATCTTCGACTCCAGGGCCGCTAAGCTCCTCAATACCTTTTCATTATAGGTATCTGCAGCAGCATTATAGGTATATTCGGATAATTCTTTTCTCCAGGTCTTCCATTCGCTATTCTTATAATCATAGGCCAACATGGCTTTTGCGCTTAAGCCTTCTACTCCTGGCAATTGCCAATTAAAGGTAATCGAGCTATTAAACTCCCGGCGCAAACGCCTTTCATAACCCGTATCATCAATATAAGAAGAATGAACGGGGTTAGCCATGTCTCCCACCGCTTGCCAATAAGCCGGATTATTATTGGCATACACATCGTAAGTAGGTACGGCCATTTGCGCCTGTCGAAATAAGTTATCGCCATCAGAAGGTTTATTCCGGTCTTGAAAAATACCGCTTAACTTCAAATCTACAGTGAAACCTTTGGCCACTTCCATATTGATATTTGAGCGGACATTAACACGACTGAATTTCCAATCGCCTGATTGGAGGATTCCGCCCTGATTTACATAACCCACAGAATTAAAATAGCTCACTTTACCGTTTCCGCCCGAAATGCTCAAATCGTGCGACATTTGGGGTGCTGTACCCCGCACCATTTCATTCCACCAATCTGTACCTCCACCATTCTGATAAGTCGCTAATTGTTCGTCCGTATAGGCCGGAGCAGCACTAGGATTGAGATTTAAGATAGCCTCATTATACAAAGAAGCATACTCATAAGCGTTCATCATTTTGGGATAGCGGGTTACCTTTTGGATACCCGCAAAACCATTGTATTCAATCTTAGGTGCCGATTCTGTTCCTTTTTTGGTAGTAACCAATAATACACCATTCGCTCCTTTAAAGCCGTAAACAGCAGCCGCCGCATCTTTTAAGATGGAGATGGATTCAATATCATTAGAATTAAGTTGAGCAAAATCCCGTTGTACACCATCTACAATAACCAACATGCTACCATATCCGCGAATATCAATAGAAGATCCGTCATCGCCTGGAGCTCCGCTGCGTTGCACCGCTCTTAAGCCCGGTAATCGACCCGCTAGCATGTTCGTTACGTTGGGCGTTTTAACCGCTACCAAGTCTTTGGACTGGATAGAAGCTACCGACCCTGTTACGGACGCCTTTTTCTGCTGACCATAACCTACCACCACAATTTCATCTAATTGCTCAGTACTTTCTTCCAGCGTTATTTGAATATTGGTTTTACCATTCACGGAGTAATCCGTGGTGTTATATCCCGTGTAAGAAACACGAAGTACCCCATCGGCCGAAACACCCAGCGTAAATTCGCCATTGGCGTTAGTGCTGGTTCCTACACCTGTTACACCTTTCAAGATAACAGAAGCACCAATAATAGGTTCTCCAGCGGCATCTACTACTTTGCCTTTAACTTGTAGTTGTGATCTAGAAGAACCCGATTCTGCATTAGCCTGCGCATAGGCAGTAAAGTATGTGCATAAGGTGCATAAAAACAGCACCATCAGGCATTTAGACATTAATTTGTGCCAACACAAATTAACTATAGCATCTTTCTGAATATAATGCTTTCCCATATAGTTTTAATAATTTAAAAATTAGGTTAACGTAATTTAGTTTGATCGTTTAGTTGATATTACAACTGTTTAGTGGTTTGTTTAATGTTATTCTTTCATAGGCAATTTTGTTTTTGTTGTGCGTATTTTATCTGCTAATTATATTGGTGTTATAAGCGGCTAATCCAGTTATTTTCCTTTCCGAAATCCTGAGGCGCTGTAGCGGCATCAATAATCAATGTTCCTCCCCTTTTTATCTCTTCATGCCTTAGCCATAAACGATCTAGTTTTTTACCGTTTAGGCTTAAATTCTTAATATAAGGAGCATTGCTGCTGAAATTTTTTACCTGTATGGTAAAAGGTTTCCCCCCGTTTTTTAATTGTACATAAGGGAATAGTGGTACATTTAAGTAATAAACAGGTTCTCCTACACAAGCCTGCTGAAGCCCAATTGCTGTTAATAAAAACCAAGAAGACATTGCGCCGGCGTCGTCATCCATTGTACGGATGTAAGCTTTCGGCTCATTCTTGTAAATCCGATCGATAAACGCACCTATGCCTCTACTATTATCATTAAAATAGTATTGGATAACTGTGTCTACTGCAAGATGGTGTACCATATATTGGTACTTCCACGGTTTATTACTGGCATAATACAACATCTGCGATTGCATATCCGGCTCATTCGCCCGATTGAAATAATGATGATCAAAGAAATCGTCTAATTGATCGGTAAAGGCTTGCTTTCCTCCTGCTAAGTCAACCAAACCTGCCATATCAAAGGGTACGGCCCAGCGGTACTGTCGGATAGTGCCTTGGTACATACCCCGTGCCGACATACGATCTACATCGCGTTTGCTTAAATCCTTAAATTCTTTATTCCAAACATCTTTATAGGTCGCAGCCTTTTCCAAATAGGTAGAACTTGCAGCTTTATCTTTCAACACGGCCAAAATTCCCGACAACGCCCAGTTATCATAGGCAGATTCGAGCGCTCTATCCGGTTTTCCAAATTCCAAGCGATTGGCCTCGGCCAAGAGCGAATCTTTAATAGCTGCAAAATCCACTTTATATCCCTTCCTATAGGCATCTAAAAGAACGATTTCAGCGTGTTCTGTCCGTACACTGTTACTTGGTTCTGTAGGACCGGCAAAATCGTGTTTACCATGGGTATACAAACCAGCTATGGACTGCACAACATCTTCATACAAGGTAGAATAAGCCAGGCTCAGCAAGGGCAATTGTGTTTTATAATTATCCCAAATAGCCCAGCCATGATACCTTTTACCGATAGCGTGATAGGTACGCCCGTCTACACCTTTATATGTACCGTCCTGTTCACCGATAACATAAGGCGATTGCAGTGCGCGGTATAATAGTGAGTAAAATAGCTGTGTTTGCTGTTGATCTCCCTTCACCTCAATCTGATTCAATAAATCGTTCCATTGCCCGGCAGCCGCCTGCTTGACCGTGGCAACCTTTGTACCGAGTGATACCGCTGCCTGCGCATAATTCGAATCCACAGAAGAAGTTCCGATCAGCACGTCGATGGTCTGCACCTGATCATCAGGAATGGCCAATATTTCATGTGCATTTAAAGGCACTAGCTTTACTTTTTCAGAAAAGGCAATCTGAAAAAACCACCGATAGGCACCTACATGGCAGGTAGTCTTTCCCTTTACCCAGCCTTTCAGCACAGAACCGGCAATTTCATGAGATTCATCTACATAAGTATTATTTATACTATGGGCAAGATTTATTCTGATTCCTTTTTTTCCGGCGGGAAATTGATAGGTATGTATACCACCTTGCTGATTAACTGCAAAAGCGGCTTGAATACCGTTAGTGAACGACACTTGATAAAAACCCGGTGAAGCCCGATCTTCTCTTTTGATAAGAGGCTTACCATCGTCTTCCGTTCCTAGAAAAGGCTTAACCAATAGCAACCCGCCGCTACCTTGACACCCTACCCCTTCGAAGCGGTTATGTGTAAAACCAAGAAATTCTTTGGCCAGATATTCATATCCCATATGTGTAGTAGGATAAGTTTGCGGTCCTATACTTAGCGCACTGAACGGATAGGAAGCTGCTGGGGATAATTGTCCATGATCACCTGAAGAGCCTAAAAAAACATTTACCAATCCCTGCTTATCGGATTCCTCCTGTTGTGCATGCGCCTTAGCAAAAAAAACCACTGGCATATAAAACAAAAAAATCATTCGGGTTAGTATTGTCTGTTTTAGTATCATACAAATTATATTTAAAAAACCGGTTTTGCTAAATAAACAAGAGATTTAAGACTAATTTTCTGCAATTAGTTTCCGTTAATTAATCATTAAGGCTTATTATTATTTTTCTAGTTCAAGTTGTATCTGTTCCAAAGATTTACCCTTTGTTTCGGGCATAAATTTCCAGATAAAAATAAATGACAGAGCCATCATCGCACTATAGAAAATGAAGGAATAGTAACCACCGTCTGGGCTGCTTTCTACAATTACCGGAAAGAGCCAGGAAATAATGGCCGCCATCATCCAATGGGTAAAGCTTCCCAGTGAACTTCCTTGTGAGCGCACCTGATTGGGGAATATCTCTGATATGAAAACCCAAATAACAGCTCCCTGTGAAAAGGCAAAAAAGGCGATAAATCCAATTAGATAAATGAGCATAAAAGAAAAGCCATCAACCTGCTGTTTGAAAGCGTGGGCTACTAATCCTAAAAAAACTACCATACCCACACTGCCCACTAGGAGCAATTTCTTTCGGCCAAATTTATCAATCACCAACATGGCCAGGCAGGTAAAGAGTAAATTGGCTCCGCCGATAAACACCGGCTGCAAATACGCTAGCTCCTTACTAAAACCAGCCATTTCAAAAATTCGAGGCGCATAATAAAGAATCGCATTAATACCGCTCAATTGGTTAAACATAGCTAAAAGAATGGCATACAGTATTGGCTTTGCATACTTCTTCTGGAATAAAGACTCATTATTTTTCGTCGAAGATACTGCAGCATCGGCCACCTTAACCATGGCATCATGTTGACCTAACCTGTCAAAGACCTGCTGAGCCTTGACGTCATGCCCATTAAGCGCTAACCATCTTGGGCTTTCCGGCACAAAATTCAATGCAATAAAGAAGAGCAATGCCGGAATCATCATAATACCCAGCATCCAACGCCAAGCATCATCACCTAAGCCAACAAATAAGAAATTCGTGAGATAAGCAATAAATATTCCCAGCACAATCATAAATTGAAAGGATCCGGTTAAACGGCCACGTATTTTGGCGGGGGCAATTTCTGCAATGTAAATAGGGCCAACCACCGACGACACGCCGACAGCCAGTCCACCTAAAAAGCGGAATAAGATAAATAATGTCCACGTATGCGCCGTAGCACAACCGATAGCCGAAAGTAAATAGCAGAGCGCTACCACCAATAACACCTTCTTCCGTCCGTATTTCTGCGCAGGAATACTGGCTATTAAAGCGCCTAAAACTGTACCAATAAGACTTGCCGACACCGTAAAGCCTTGCCAAAAAGCACTAAGCACCCAGAGTTGCTGAATAGTTTTTTCAGCTCCTGAAATAACAGCTGTTTCAAAGCCAAACAGAAAGCCCCCTAAAGAGGCTATTAGTGAACACCGTATGGCAAAGCGATGATTTGTTGTCGGTTCCATCATTATTAGCGTGTAGGTAAATTGTTTATAAAAGATGCTGCACCCATCATTGCTGCATGTTCTCCCATTTTGGCAATTTTGATAGGTGTGTAAAGATTCTGTTTTGTGATCAAATCAATAACTTTAGGCAGAAAGTGCCCATGGGCTTTAGTGATATTACCCCCAACAACCACTACATCCGGTTTTAAGATGGGTAGTTGTTGTATGAGAAACTCACTTAACCACTCACTAAGCTTCTCCATTGCCTGTTCAGCTGGAGAACTGTTTAATAGCTCCTGCGTTAATTGTTTTACATCCGACGCAGCTTTTCCCCCTATGGCTCTATAGTAAGCTAGGATTCCCCGGGTCGAAATATAATCTTCTGCTATACCTCCTAAGAAAGGCGATGAGCCCAAATTGAGGTCTTCTACCCGCCCTGATTGGTAGATAGCCGATCCGAGCCCTGTTCCTAAAGTAATACCAAACACCTTATTCACTCCTCTACCGGCTCCCCAGATTGCTTCGCCTTTTAAAAAAGCCTTGGCATCGTTCACAAATAAAATATGCTCTTCCGGTATAGCCAACTGCTCTGAAAAAAACTGCTTAACAGACAGGCCGTAAAGCGCTTCATATTTGTTCATCCCCTTGATAAGCGATACCCCCGCTGCATAATCAAATGGCCCCGGCATTGACACCGCCAAATAGATAGTCTCGCTCGCTGATCGTTCAAATACCAATTTCAAAACTTTTAGCCAATTTCCAAGTATTTCATCTGCTGAAGCATGCGGGTTAATTTTTGTGCGCACCAGGCTATCCTGATCGAGCATACCCTCTACTAAATTGATTTTCGCTGCAGTGATATGCGACCCCCCTATATCTACGCCTACAATGGCAGTTTGGTTTACAAAATGATTTGTCATTTTAGTTACGGTAAAGGATCTGGATCAGACTTCTTAGCTGGATTATAAATTGCAACGCCCACTTTCGAGTCAGCACATCCATAATATAAAAACCACTTATTCTTAAAGTATACTAATCCTTCAATAAACACTGTTCCATCTACATATTGTCCGCTTTTCTCAAAAGATTCCATAGGTCTTAAAAAAGGAACGTCAAGGCGTCCGATCATCTTTGTTGGATCGTTACGGTCAAACAGTACCTGGCCAGCGCTATAAGTTCCTTTATTGAACCGACTGTCTCCTTTTACTGGACTGTTCTTTCCATTATATAAAAGTAAAATCCCTTTTTCCGTTAAAATAGCCGGCGGGCCACATTCGGTTAAACTACTATCAAAATATCCTTCCCTTGGCGAAATAAAAGCATTTAATTCTCCTTTCTCATCTACTACAGGCTCCCAGTCTACCAAATTGTCTGAGGTGGCTCCGTATACGCCATGCTCTCCCCAGTACATCCAATATTTACCGTTAATTTTTGTTATTACCTGTTTATTATCTTTTACCTCGGTTATTATGGAGGCAGATTTATGTGATTTATCTAGGATAACAGCCGAATTCTTCGCTTTAGCAAAAATTGGCCCGTGTTTTTCCCAGTTAACCAAATCGTGTGAAGTGGCAACGCCCAAACGGGGCACTTTTCTGTTCCATTGTGTATAAAACATAACATAAGTGCCATCTTCTGTTACCGCAACCCGCGGATCTTCTGTCCCGCCAGGCCATTCATATTCTTTTTGGCTATCATTTCCGGGATAAAAAACCGGCTTGTCCTTGCGTTTAAAATGAAGACCGTCTTTACTTTCAGTATAGCCAATGCGCGAAGTGCGGTGACCTATCTTTATACCCGACTTATCTTCTGCCCTATACAAAACCACAATTTTACCGTCTTTTATTGCTGCTGCTGGATTAAAGGTATCATTTTCTTCCCACGCAATTGCCTGTCCAGACATAGGGTCTTTAAACTGTGTGTTGGAGCGCGGTGAAATAATAGGATTCACGCCTGCCGGCCTTTCAAAACCTCCGAAAGCCCAGTCAGGTAGTACATTGGTTGTAGCTTGACCGAAACTGTTTACAGACCATGATAGGAATAAAAAGATCGTCAATAAGGTGTTTCTCTTCATTTGATTTAATAATGTTAGCGTTATTCAAAATTTACTTATTACGTTCACCGATCTAGTCTAATTACAAGATACAAACAGCCGTATCCAAGCATAGAGTTAAAAAACCGGTTTTGCTATTAGTATAAAAAAAGGTTAGCCTTTAAATACGCCAGCAAAACTAAATTTAAAAAACCAGTTTAGCAAGCAAAAAAACATTATTTTTTTCGAATACTAGATTGTCGTATGATAAGCGAAGAAGGGACAATTATTCGATCACATGAATTTCTTGTCTCTTTTTTGGTAATTTTTTTCATTAAGGTATCGATAATGCCTGCACTTAAGGCATCTAAAGGCTGGGCAATAGCAGTAATTGGCGGCGAATATAGTTTGAACAGGTCGTTTTCGTCAAAAACAATAACGCCTATATCATCTGGAATTGATTTTCCCATTTCGCGGAGAGCCTCTAAGCCGCTAACACATAAATAATTAGTTGCAAAAAATACAGCGTCTACTGTAGTATGTTGCTGCAAAAAATCAATGATTTGTTGTTTATACCCGGCGCGGTCTTCCAAATAAGGTATCTCGAGGATGTACTGATTATAGCTGTTATCCTCTATACTTTTTGCGTATCCCGCCTGGCGTTCCTGCATTTGGCTCTGCACTGAATCCAATGTGACAAAAGCAATCTGTTTAAAGCCTTGTGTTATAAGATGACAACAGGCTTCATAGGTTATCTCTTCGTTGTTAGTTCCTACATAGTTTGTTTCGATGCCCTGCAGAATCCGGTCAAAAATCACTACAGGTGCGCCCTCTTCTAGTACTTCCTGTATTGCTTGCTCCATATTGGCCGGTGGTGCAATGATAAAACCGTCAACCTGTGTTTCCCGGAACAATTGCAGTATGGAAATTGCCGCCTCCGTATTACCCAATGTGCTACTGTAGACAATTCGATAACCACTCTTCTTTGCTTTCTCTTCTATCTTTAAGGCAATAGGTCCAAAGAAGGAATCTCCAATATTCTCCACAATTAAGCCAATACTATTAGACTTCCCGGTTGCCAGACTTTTTGCCAGGAGATGTGGCTTAAAGCCCACTTCCTGCACATAATCCAACACTCTTTTTTCTAAGTCTTTACTAATGCGGCGTTCTTCGGCCTTACCATTAATGATAAAAGAAACTGTAGACTTGGCTACCTTTAAATGTTTTGCAATATCATTAATAGATTGTTTTTTTAGAGCCATTCAACTTAATTGGTTAATAAAATACAGACAAAAATAAGGATATTTTGCCGAACTTGGTTATAAACAAACCTGAACACTTAACCTTCTTTCTGCTTTATTTCTTCCAATTTTTTGGCCAAGGCTTTCACTTTATCAGGGTATTGACCGGCTAAATTATGCCGTTCCCCGGGATCATCTTTTAGATTATATAATTGTGGTATTTTTTGCAATCCGGTTTCTTCTTTCTTATTGGCCAACCAATCCGGTGTCTTTTTGGAGGCAGGTGCTATATATTTCCAGTCGCCTTCGCGTACAGCCATGGTAAACGATTCTTCCAGCATAGTGTGACGGCCCTGCGGCGATTTTCCGGTTAATGCATCGAGCAGGTTTTCGCTATCAGGCGCGATTTTCGGCTGATCTATGGTAATCCCTACCAAGTGTGCAAAAGATGCAAAGAAATCAACCTGGTTGATCATGGCATCACTTGTTCCAGGTTTTACCTGATCTGGCCAACGCACAATCATCGGCATGCGTAATCCTCCTTCAAAAGCACTGTATTTCCCACCGCGAAAGATACCTGCAGGCTTATGATCACCCAACAGTTCCACGGCTTTGTCTGTATAACCATCATCGATCACCGGCCCGTTATCACTGCTGAAAATGACCAGCGTATTTTTATCAAGCTTTAAATCTTTCAATGTCTGCAAGATTGCCCCTACCATACCGTCCATTTCTGCAATGACATCCCCTCGTGGTCCCATTTTCGTTGAGCCAACATATTTGGAATTCGGTGCGCGCGGCACGTGAATATAAGGTAGGGCATAGTACAGGAAGAAGGGTTCATTTTGGTGTTCGCTAATAAACGCTTTGGCCCTTTCGCCAAATACATCTGCAAATTCTTCATCTTTCCAATACGCCTGGTGCCCTCCAGCCATATAGCCAATCCGGCTGATTCCGTTAACAATCGTCCCGCTATGCTGAGAATCTGCGGCCATTTTCAATAATTCAGGATGTTCCAATCCGATGGGATCCTTTCCTACCCTTTTATTATAATCAATAGTGATTGGATCTTTTTGATCCAGGTTTACTACCCGATGGTTCTCCACATAAACCGTTGGCACACGATCTGCCGTAGCTGGTAATAGAAAACTGTAATCAAAGCCTATCTCCAATGGCCCGGGTTTGATATCGGTATTCCAATCTGGCACGCCATCTCCCAAGCCTAAGTGCCACTTCCCCACCACTCCCGTAGTATAGCCTGCTTTTTTTAGCATAGAAGCCAAAGTTTCCCGATTAGGTTCTATAATTAGTGGAGCATCCCCGGGTAAAATTGCCGCATCATTTCGAAAGGCATAGCGTCCGGTAAGCATAGCATAACGTGAGGGCGTACAAGTGGATGCCTCGGCATAGGCGTTGGTAAAACGCAAGCCTTCCTGTGCCAAACTATCAATATACGGTGTATGCACGGCAGTTGCGCCATAGCAGCTTAAGTCGCCATAACCCAGATCATCCGCATATATAATAATAATATTGGGCTTTTTCGTATCGTATGTACTTTTCTGCGTACAAGACGCCGCTAAGATAAGCAGTGCCATTAGACTATAAAAAAAGTTTCTTTTCATCTATTTATTTTATACTTGGATAAAGGCGGGCATTGCCCTAAATGAATCGCGTTATTTCTGCAATAATCTCAAAAAATCCCCATATACTAAAGGATTTTTTACATACTCCCCCTTTTCGGTCAAACCAAAGGATTTTTGCAAGAACAGCGGGTTTAAAAACCAGGAGTCTGATGTGGGCTTCACTTGTTTAGCAAAGCCTTGTTGGAGCAGAGGATAAGTCGCAAGCACCACACCATATCGTTTAAAATAGCGATTATAGGTCAGCAGATAATTCGCCGGGTACCAATCTTGCGACAAAAACAGTTCCTCCCATTGTGCTGGAATAACTTTTCCTGTATGTACCAGGTTTAACCATTCGTATATTTTGATATTCGAAGGCAATTGGTATTTATTTACAAAAGCTTTCCCTTTTGCACTATTCGCAATGCGATCGCCAAAATGTTTGTTGTATAAGCGAAATAGGGAAAACTCCGGCACAATTAAGGGTTTGTTTGGCATAATAGCGCGAACAAAATCCAGTGCAGCAGGGATATCCAGTGTATCGCCTATATGTAAATGTACAGCTAATCCATCAATATGTGACTCTCGTTGCGCAAGCTTGATCAACTCGACAACACCCGGTATTTGCTGCTGCTTTTTTTCAAACAGGGCAGGTAGTGAACCGGCATAAATTTTGGGCATTGACCAATCCGGGTGTTGCTTGTAAAAGTTAAGCACATGGGCTAAAAGTCTCTCGGTAAACATAACCAATGGAACTTGCCTTTCCTGATTGTATTGCAGATCGGAAGCTATGGTTTCTAAATTGGGCTCATTTCCCAAGGTAAAAATCTGAATATAAGGACCTACCCTTTCCAACAGTTGATCAACTATGCGGAAGTAAGTCGATTCTCGAGCAGAACCTGCTTCGGGCATAGCCAAGTTTCTGTTTTTAAAGTCCCACCGAAAGCCAAAAGCCACTTGGTACCCCATACTGCTAGCCTCTACTACCTTTTGGATAGCAGTATCGCTAACTGCATCAAGTTTTCCATCTACATAATCTAAAATACGCGGTGTTGTTCGGATCCACTTAATCGGCAATTTATGTACATAGGTAAAATCTATGTTCTCTGGATTGTGGTTAAAATTAAGTCCGATTTCCTGTGCCTTTACCTGTATAGCAAGAACCGACAACAGTAAGATGGTCCAGTATCTAATTTTCTTATTCATGATTGCTTATTTATTAAATGTAGAATAAAAGTCTTCCGCCGCTTTGATATCCGGTTTCAGTCGACCTTGCTCCCATTTTACCGGCACCACTGCCGGACGACAGGTTACCGGAAATTTTGTACCCATGACACCGCGTGGGTTAAAGAAGGTAGTAGACCACCAATTTCCATCTTTATCCTGAAAAAGATTATTGTGTCCTCCTTCTAAAATTGCTGGGTACCGAGGACCATAAGGGCCATAGATATTGTCTGATTCGGCTACCACTACATCGTAACTATGTACCGTTTCTCCAGGCTTCTCCTCTCTAATATATGTGTACTGTTGATTGGGTAAAAGTACTGACCAAACCGTTTGCAATAATTGGTATTTACCGTGATGTTTTGTTAGCCACACTCCTTCAATATAGGGTTCCTTTGAATAAGGAGTTTCCTGAAACCGCTTAAAAGGCTCCGCAATATCACTTAAGTCATTCTTCATACGGGCAATATAATGATCATGACCTATGAGGTAAACCTGACCATCGCTATCCTCAAAAACGCTCAAGTCAATGTTATTGAAAATTGCTTTATGCTCATTTCCTTTAATATTACGATAAGGTCCTTCTGGCTTTCCTGATACACTTTCTAGAACAAATGAACCTTGATCACCATTTAGGCAAGCTATGAGCAACCATTTCTTTTTGCTTTTAATATAATGTAATTCAGGTGCCCATACCGCCCTATACATGGAATCCAGGGGGTCCCCATTTACTGATGCACCACCTTTTGGTATCGGTTTACCTACTTTCTGCCAAGCAGCGGCGTCATCGTCAAAAGACCAAATCCTACCCATTGGCTCCCAATGCTTAAGATCGGGCGAGCGCCAAAGATATAAACCATCATTGTAATCCCAGCAATGCACTTGTCCGGGGAATTTTCGTCCGGGTGTTGCCGTTGTTCCAGTTAAATAATAATTTCCATCCGGCCCAAACATCACATAAGTATCGCGCATCCATACATCCAATATAGGCCTCACTGTTGTTGGCACAGTTAGTGTTGAGTCGCCCACAGGAGCTTTGGGGTCACTAAATTGCGGATGATCAACCGAGAGATTCTGTGCCCAGCCAATATTGAAACCGAGCAATAAAATAACAGGCATTAATCTTAAATGCTTTCCTAACATATCGATAATCGTGTATATATCAAATAAAAATCTAGTTATAGCCGCTGTTTTGCACACACAATTTGTTGGCATCAATTTCCGATTGCGGAATAGGAAACAGCAGCTTATCGGTCGTTGCCAAACCCGCCGAAACCCCTCTAGCAATTGCTAAAGACAGGAAGGTACCTTGACGAATTAAATCTTCGCGGCGCTTACCCTCCGAAATGAACTCCCAGCCTCTTTCTCTAAATATGGCTGCTCTAAAGTCGTCTTGCGTAATAGTGTTGGTCGTGGTTAAATCAGCTAAGCCTGCCCGTTTACGCACCTGGTTAATCAGCGCAAAAGCCTCTTCTGTTGGGCCAGACAACTCATTTAAAGCTTCAGCCCGTGATAGCAAGATATCTGCATAACGCAGCACAGGTACGTCATTACCACTATTATTCCCTACGGTAGCGTTATCCCAATATTTAAAGCTACGGGCATTATCATCATTCAAAATGTTAACGGTTACATTATTGCTGTTCACGTAGCTGGTACAGATTAGTGCTCGTCGTTGGTCATTTTCGTCCATGCTATTCACAAAAGCGGTACGTAGACGATATTGGGTTGCAAAGTTAGCCATTGACGCTTGATATACAAATTCAGGTAATTGTGGTGTACTTTTAAAACCAGCCGGTATTGCACCTGCCATAAACCAGTTACCATAGCCCTCTTCATTGCGGCATGGCAGCACCAATAACATCTCCTTATTGTTTATACCCTTATTTTCTACTTTAAATAAATCCTTGAATGCATATTGCGTGGTGCTGTAATAATTAAAATCGATAACGGTTTTACAAGCATTGGCAGCTTTTTGCCATTGTTTCGTATTTAAATAGAATTTTGCCAAGATACCTGTTGCATTTCCCTTATTGAAACGCCCAAAAGCCTCTTCTTGTCCCGGGTCAGGCAAATCAGGTATGGCAGCCACAAACTCCGATTCAATAAAGTTTCGTATCTCTTCATCCGTCGATCTGACCAGATCGCCCGTCTGTTCGGTCGAGATACGGAGCGGCACCGGTCCGAAGAAATTATACAAAATCGCATAAGCCTGCGCACGCAGTACCCGGGCCTCCGCCAGAAATTGCTTTTTAACCTCATCAGATGCGTCAACCCCATCGATGTTTTCGACAACACCATTAGCATCTCGAATACAGCGGTAATTCGGTGCCCACACATCTCCTTGGAAGGTACCCAGTGAAGGGTCCCAGGTGAAGTTAATGATATGGATGAGTTGTGCATTTTCCGCACCAGCCGAATTAAAGGCCATATCGGTAGACATCTCCGAGTCATTGATCACAAACCTTGAATTTGTTTGCGTTTGTTGTTCCGCATAGGCCGAGAACAACAGGGCTTTAATGCCCGCCTCTGTTGTTAACGCATTGTCTGGAGAAAACTCCGAATTCGGTACTACATCGAGCACCTTTGAGCAGGATGTTAAGCATCCGACAAGGATTAATAGACTGATATAGGGACTTATCTTTTTCATCTTTATTGTCATTTTCAGGATTTGATAAAAATCATAGCTATTCATGAATAACCGGCTAGAATTGTATATTAACCCCCGCCGTAAACGTACGCGTAAGTGGATAAGAGTTATAATCCACGCGCAAAATATCATCGCCAATGGCATTCACCGCAGGGTCTACACCAGAATAATTGGTGAAGGTGTACAAGTTTTGTCCGTTAACAAATACACTGGCACTACGGATAAAGAAATGTTCGGGCAATGGCAATTGATACGACAGGCGTACCGACTGCAAACGCAAATAAGAAGCGTCTTCCACCGTTTTACTGGTGACCATTTTTGACCCCTGAACATCTCCTGGGATAAACGAAGGATATTCATTGCTCGGATTAGCCGCCGTCCAACGATTGAGGTATAATTCAGCAAGCTTATTCCGACGGAAATCGACGGCATAATACGAATCCACTAAACTGCTGTTTAGCATTTTAGCACCTTTAGCACCTTCAAAGAAGATCGACAAAGCCAATTTCTTATAACGTAAATTGGCATTAAAGCCGTAATAAAAGTCGGGAAGCGATTTACCTAAGATTACCCGATCGTCGGCATTGATCACTTTATTATTATCCAGATCTCTGTATTTTAAATCACCGGGCCGTACACCCGACTGGGCTAAGGAGAAATCATCCCCTTCCTGCCAAACGCCATCTACGACATAGCCATAAAAAGACCCCATCGATTCACCCGGTTTCAAGATACTATATTGACCAATATTTCCCGGTCCGGAACCAATAAATTGATCCACACTACCCAAGCTTAAGATCTGGTTTTTCAAGGTCGTAATATTAAAACCGGCATCTAATTTAAAATCCTGATGATCAACCACTGTACCATTCACTGAAAACTCCATACCGGTATTGCGCATGCTACCCACGTTTTCTGTTCGAGCCGAAAAGCCTGTGCTAAGCGGCTGGGGTACATCGTATAAAAGATTGGATGTTTTCCGGTTATAGTAATCAATGCTTCCCGAAATTCTGGAAGCGAATAAGGCAAAATCCAATCCGACATCAAATTGGTGCGCCGACTCCCATTGCAAATAAGCGTTGGCATTCCGTGTAGGTGCAATGGTGCTTACTTTTTCGCCATCAAAAACCGCCGTTTTGCCAGAAGCATAAGTAGAATAATAAAGGTAATTTACATTCGGTTGGTTTCCCGTAACCCCATAACTTGCCCGCAACTTCAGGTCGTCTAGAAAGCTTACATTTTGCAGAAAATCCTCTTGTTTAGCCTTCCAGGCAACTGCTACCGAAGGGAAATAACCGAAACGATGTTCCGGACCGAAACGCGCGGAACCATCTGCCCGTAGCGATCCAGTGAACAAGTACTTACCTGCATAGGAATAATTTACCCGGCCCAAGTACGACAGTAATCTGTTTTCCTGTGCGCCGTTGTTTACACCGTTCAGCGAAGCATCTCCTGTGCCAATACCATAGTAGGTTAAATCGGGCAGTGCAAAATCACGCGAGTTGGCTACTAAAGAACTGGATGTATAGCGTTCATACGTGGAACCCACCACTGCGGATATGCTATGCTCGCCAAAGGACTTGTTGTAATTCAAGGTTCCTTCTAATAAGTAGTAAGCACGCTTTCCATCGCGTGCATCAGCATAACCATTAAAAGAAGCACCAGCAAGCGTAGAAGGGTCTACCCAAAAATTACGCTGTCCAATGTTAATATCCGTTCCCACCCTTGCCTTTGCCGATAGGGAAGGAAGAATAAAATATTCAGCATAGAGGTTACCGAAGGTCCGATAGGTATCGCCCAACGAATACTGCCCGTTAATTACCGCTAGTGGATTATCCATAGGCGACATTAATGATGATCTGTGGTAAGAACCATCGGTATTGTATGGCGGTGCGGTAGGATCATAATTTTGTGCCATATATAAGGCACTTGCATTATCATTTAAGCCCGTTCCGTTGGCATTATAATGATCCTTGATATAAGCTGTAGCAAGGCTAAAGCCAACATTATATTTATTAGCCTCCCCTGTCTCCAAATTAATCCGCGCATTGTAACGTGTTGTCGCCGAATTTAACATCACCCCTTCCTGATCAAAATAACCTGCAGATATATGATATTTGGTTAAATTATTTCCGCCACTAATAGCCACGTCATGACTTTGAATGGGCGCATCTCGTAGCAATAGGTCTTGCCAATCGGTATTATCATTCGTACCCTCTACCGGCTGGTATACACTGGTATTCAGTTGCCCCTCTTCGATAATACCATTGATAGCCGACGTATATTCTTCGCCTGTCATATAGCGCTGGGTTTTAGCGACCTGCTGTTGCCCCACGCTGGCATCGTAGCTTACCGTAATCTTACCCTCTTTTCCCTTTTTTGTGGTAATCAGCACTACACCATTGGCACCGCGAGAACCATAGATAGCCGTTGCAGATGCATCCTTTAAAATCTCTATCGAGGCAATATCCGCCGGATTTAATGCATTTAAAGGCGTACGATTATTCGGATTATTCGTTGTTCCAGCCACACTAGCCGATCCAATAGCCGCAGCATCGTTCACCGGCATTCCATCAATCACATATAAGGGTGCATTATTTCCGGTAATGGACGTAATTCCCCGAATCTGTACACTCATGGCTGCACCGGGTTCACCACTTTTCTGGTAAATTTGCACACCGGTTGTTCTTCCTTGCAAGCTCTGTTGCATGTTTACGTTAACACCTTTTGTTAGATCGTCGGCCTTAACAGACGAAACAGCACCTGTTAAATCACTTTTAGCGACGGCCCCATATCCAATAACTACAATCTCATCCAGAGCCGTGCTTTCTGAAACTAACGTAACCTCTATATTGTTTCTGCCATTCAAAGGCACTTCTTGTGCCTTATAACCTACATAAGTAAATCTTAGGGTGGCGGTGCTTTGACCCACCTGTAATGAAAAGAGACCTTTTGAATCAGTCATGGTGGCTATTGAAGTTCCTTTGACCGATACACTTACGCCCACAAGTGTATTCCCTTCCCCGTCGGACACTTTTCCTTTAACGGTTGTCTGCTGCGCTGCAAGTCTATGTCCTTGCATGAGCATAAGCCCTATCCAAAGCAGATATTTCCATCTGCCAATAGGTCTAATTTTGTTTAACTGGTTCATATTGCTTTTAATTATGGTTAGGTATTAATTGTGTGGAATGTTGCCTTCGGCAATGCTTGCCAACTGATCGAAATAGCTAGACGATTTCCGTGATATAATTGCTGCTTATCAAATCTTGAATTTTACGGTTTTGGAAATACCTGATATGTACGCGCCAAGTCAGTCCACTTTTCCTCCATCTTCAACACTTTTTCAGGATAAGTAGCCGAAAGATTAGTGGTTTCCGAACGATCTTTAACCAAATTATACAATTCCCAAGGGGCATCCGTAGTAACCCGAACAATTTTCCAATCACCTTGCCGTAAGGCAGCGGCGCCGTTATGTTCCCAAAACAGCTCTTCGTGTAAAGGCTTTTTAAGGGTACCATTGAATACGGGGAGCAAGCTTTTTCCTAGTGTAGGCGAAATTTTATGACCATCAAAAACCTTTGGATACGTTGCCCCAGCGATATCTATACATGTAGCCATTAAATCAATGATATGCGCAGGTTCGTTATTCACGCTGTTTTCGTTGGTTATTTTTTCTGGCCAATAGGCAATAAATGGTGTGGATATACCCCCTTCATGCTCTTTAGACTTCCAGTAACGGAAGGGTGTACAAGACACGTTAGCCCATTGTGGACCGATACCAGCATGAGTAGTCTGCGGACCTGGCATTACTTCTTTATCGACAGGGAATTCAATTTTTCTTCCATCCCGGGTTGTTCCGGAGCGATCGAAGCCAGGTCCAAATCTTGCTGGTTGTTCAGGACTTGCTCCATTGTCTGAAAGAAAAACGATGAGGGTATTCTCCAGCTCGCCAGATTTCCTCAAGGCATCGATCATTTTACCCACATTTTGGTCCAAACAGTCTACCATTGCGGCATGCACGGCCATTGCACGGGCGTCCCACAAGCTGTCTGAATTTCCTTCCCAAGATTTATCGGGCGTCATAAAATCCGATAATGCCACCTGTTCAGGGTTGATCAAACCTGATTTAACCATCCGTTGATAGCGCTGTTCGCGGATATAGGCCCATCCCTTTTTATAGGTATTTTCATATTTACGAATATCGCGTTCTAGCGCTTGTAGAGGCCAGTGCGGTGCCGTAAATGCCACGTACATAAAAAACGGATTTTTCTTTTTCGCAAACTGCTGAATATACGATGCAGTGGTATCACCAATGACATTGGTATAATAAAAATCTTTGGGAACCGAGGTTACAGGTTTAGTGCCATTGACGAGTGAAAAGGGATCGAAATAATCTACCACGCCCCAAATATTACCATAATGCCTATCAAAGCCTTTGTGCACGGGGTAAGACAGCGTATCAGAAAAATCCCGATCAGTAATCTGGTGATCGAGCCATTCCAATTGTTGCGCTTTCGTGGGAAGCGGTTCGGTTTCTGAAATATGCCATTTACCTACCATTCCTGTTTGATAGCCGGCAGTTTTCAGTACTTGCGCGATAGTGACCACATTGGGTTGCAAAAAGCCTCTGTATCCTGGTTGATGCTGATCGGTTGTCATATTGCCAATACCAGCGGTATGCTGATATTGACCGGTCAACAAAGAAGCCCGGCTTGGGCAACATCTACTGGCATTATAAAAATTGCTCATTCGCATTCCTCTTGATGCCAGCCAGTCCAGATTAGGTGTTTCAATTTCACCGCCATAGCACCCTATATCGGAAAAGCCCAGATCATCTGCCAAGACAAGGATAATATTAGGCCTGTCCTGTAAAGATTTTTTTTCCTGCGCTATGGTGGTTTCTACTACTGCTAAAAATAATAAGCACAAGATTCTTGTATGTCGAAAAATAGCCATAAGATTACGATTGGTTTACAGAGCAATGTTAGCCGAAAAAGAGAATCGCGATTAGCACATATGTTAAATTTTATAGGACATTCGTTCAAAGAACGTATCTTAAGCTAATTCAAAACGTTTTTTAAATTTTTATTTTGGAAATTCGCTCTACTTATATAATTAACCATGCATAAACAGCTTAGCATTTGTGTTTACTTCGTATTATTGCTTACCCAAGAGGTTATAGGCGGCAATATTCGCTTTCGGAAAATAACATCCGCCCAGGGGTTATCACACAATACGGTTTATGCCATCACACAAGACGAGCAAGGATTTATGTGGTTTGGTACACGAGAAGGTCTAAACCGATTTGATTGTCGTAAAGTAAAAAGCTATTATATCAACACATCATCTCCGGGGAAATCAACGAATCAGATCAATGCATTGCTGAGTTATCAAAAATCGGTATATGTAGGCACTAATCATGGACTTTACCGATATGATATGCTCCATGACTGTCTCGTTTCCTATCCTTTGAAAGCGCAGATGCCGGCCATAAATTTTTTAAGCGAAATACATGGTACCCTTTATGCAGGCACCTCAACAGGCTTATTTCAGCTTAGGACGGATAAGTTAAGTATACCGGTTCGGGGGTTCGCAAGAGCGATATGTGCCCTATCTAAAGACAGATTATTGCTGGCCATCGACAAGCGTATCCTCATTTTAGATGAAACAGGCCATACGGAGAGGATATTTACACCTGAGTCTTTCCCCATGTTAGTGGCAACAAATTTTACGGTTTTCCAGATGCATCGTGATCCAAAAGGCCGCATTTGGCTAGCCACTTCTCACGGGCTGTATCGTTATGACGACCAAAGCCAACGATTTACGCAGCTGCATTTTGCTGTCAAGGAAAGTGCGGAGAACAATACGGTTAGGTCTGTAGCAGGAAATATGGATGACCTGCTATATATTGGCACCGAAAATGGACTCTATATTCACGATTTAAGAACAGGCCAAACGGATAATTACCCACAATCTTTCGCCAACGACCCAAAAAAGCTTAATGATAAGGCCATCTATTCTACCTTTATTGGCAAAGAAGGCTCAGTATGGATCGGTACGTACTTTGGAGGCGTTAATTATATTCCCTCCGGCAATGAAGGTTTTCAGAACATGCTTCCAAGTGATAAGGGCAATGGCTTAGGAGGAAAAGCAGTAAGCCAACTCATGGAAGATAGTTTACATCGCATCTGGATTGCAACGGAAGATGGTGGAATCTCCGTTTACAACCCAGCTTCCGCTTCGTTTGACCATATCAACAAAAATTCTTCACCTTTCTACCTCAACACCAATAACGTACACGCCCTGCATAACGATGGCTATGGCAATATTTGGGTGGGCACGTTCTTTGGCGGTCTACATCGTTTTAATTTAATCAACAAAACAACCACCATTTATACTAAAAACCCTGCTGATTTTCACTCGCTATCTAACAATCAGGTGTATGCCGTATATCGGGACAGCAGAGGAATACTATGGGTGGGCACCCAACAGGGCTTAAACCAATTCGACTATAAAACCGGAAAATTTAGCCTGTTAGCTCCTGATATTTTGGGTGATAAATTCATATATGATCTAACGGAAGATAAAAATGGCGATTTATGGTTCTGTACGAGGCAAGATGGTATTTACCGTTTCAATCCGGTATCCAAAGCTATGAAACACTATACCAACGAGGGCAAAAATGCTCCCTTATTAAGTAACCAGATTATCAGTGTTTATAAAGACCGGGATCAGCAATTATGGTTTGGCACCTTGGATGGCGGGGTATGTATCTATAGCTTCACAACGGATTCCTTTCAACATTACACGACCGCTGACGGATTAGCAAACAACAATGTCTATGGCATCCTCGAAGACGATGCCGGTTCTGTTTGGCTAAGTACCAACCTAGGCATTTCCAAATGGGATCCACATACGAAAAGATTTATCAACTACGATAATAAATACGGGTTAATTACCAATCAATTCAACTTTAAATCATTCTTGAAAGGCAGTAATGGCATTTTCTATTTTGGCAGTATTGACGGACTCTCTTATTTTAACCCTTTAGAGGCACTAGCCGATAAGCAACCTCACCCTTTGGTATTTACCGATTTTCAGCTGTTTAACGAGGATATACGCCCCGATTCGAACGTTGCGATTTTGAAGCAGCAGATTGCCTATACCTCTAAAATCAATTTGTCTTATAATCAGAATGTATTCACGATAAGCTATATCGCCATTAACTATGTTAACCCGGGAAGTACCAAATATGCCTACTACTTAGAAGGATTTGAAGATCGATGGAACTATGTTGGAAACAAAACAAGTGCTACTTATACCAACTTATCGCCTGGCGACTATATTTTCCATGTAAAAACCTTGGATGACGCAGGCGATTTCACCAGTCAGAAACGAACAATCAGCATCCATGTTACCCCACCTTTTTACCGAAGCAATCTCGCCTATGCCTTTTATGTGCTACTTTTGGGTGTATTTATTTACCTATATACCCGTTTTGTACGTTTTATCCATCAAAAGCATACAGAAATTCAATTGGCACATATGGAAAAAGACAAAACGGAGGCCCTTACGCAGCATCGGATCAATTTCTTCACCTTTATATCGCATGAATTTAAAACGCCGCTGACATTAATTCTAGCCTCGATCGATAAGTTTATTCAGGAAAAAGGTATAGACCTTAAACAGCATACCGAGCTATCACACATTAAGAAAAATGCATCCAAGTTGTTCAAGCTTATTCATCAATTAGCCGAATTCAGAAAAATTGAAGGCGATAACTTATCGATACACTTTAGTCGATCGAATATGGTTGCGTTCCTGAAGCAAATTATTGAATCCTTTGAAACCTTAGCCCAGGAAAAAAACCTCATTATTTCTTTCGATTCTAAAATCAACAAATTAGATGTCTTTTTTGATGCAGATAAATTAGAGAAAATACTGTCAAACATCCTGTCTAATGCGGTGAAACATACCGAGGAAGGCAGCATATCGGTTTTGATGGAAACAACGATTCAAAACGGTCAGGAAATGGTAAACTTAACCATTCGTGATACCGGAACAGGCATGACGAAAGCCGACTTAACGCATATATTTAACCCTTTCTATCGATCACCTGCACATAAAGCCATTACGGGTACTGGAGTAGGCATGGCTTTGGTAAACAGTTTAGTTAAAAGCCTTCATGGAACGATTGATGCTTCAAGCATACTTGGAAAAGGGACCACGATCTCGTTCAGCCTTCCTATATATAACCAACTAAACAAGCAGCAAAAGGAGCAACAAAATCAAGTAGCAGCAGAAGCAAGCATGCCTACATTAGTCCAATATCTGCCTGTTAAAGAGCAGATAAGCCCTCAACAATACACCGTACTCTTTGTAGAAGACAATAAAGAATTATTAACTTTTCTAGCACAGCATTTTCAAGAAACCTATCGTATAATGATTGCCGCGAACGGAGATGCTGCATGGAAAAAGATTAACAAAATGCCACCCGATATTATTATTAGTGACGTAAAAATGCCAAAGATCAATGGCTTGGAACTATGCCTTAAATTGAAACAAAATAAACAGTTCGATCATATTCCGATCATACTATTATCGGATAGTCAGGATGAGCAGCTTAAAGTTAACGGATTGGATATTGGTGCGGACGCTTACCTTGGAAAACCGTTTAACTTGAGAGAATTAGAGCTCTTGGTTGCCAATATGGTTAAATCCAGAATTAAATTAAGAGAACATGTAGTGGGTCTTGGCGCATTTGTTAGTGAGCCTATGCCCGACAATAATCGGAATCAGGATTTTCTTGCTAAATTAAGTAATATTTTAGAGAAACGTTATGCAGACCCAGAACTTACTGTTGAAGATCTTGTCGAAGAATTAAACACAAGCAGAACATCCTTGCATCTTAACCTAAAACGTATTCTACATAAAAGTGCAACCGAACTATTAAATGAGTATCGCTTAAAGAAAGCCTTGATTATGTTGGAGAACGATATGCCTATCAATGAAATTGCCTTTCGCTGTGGCTACCGTGACGCAAATTATTTTAGCAGGGTTTTTAAAAAACATTACCAATGCTCGCCTCAACAGTATAAAGTGGAGCACTTCAACAAAAATTAACGCATGCCAATTATCATTTTCATAACGCGTATCGAATCAGCCTTAAAAATTTCATAATGCTCCAAGCCATCAGTATTAACACTTTTTCAACAACACCTGAATAAAAATTGAAAAATTAATAAAAATACAAAGAAAAGCCATTTTTATTATATTTTTTGTTTAAAAAATCAATATTATTATTAATTTTGCTATTGATATTATGAAAGAAATGGATATCGCTTTACATCGATTATCTGTTTTTACTGCCGATCTGTCTTGCATCACAGGTAAGAGCATGCGATCATGCCAACGCTATATGCAACAGATTCGGGATATGTTTAATTTGGGAAAGCAGCAACCCGTAACTGTATTCCATTTTGCGGAATACTTGGATATGCCCGTATCGCAAATAGCTGCTTTTTTAAAGATATCCAGGCAGTAAAATAGGTGACTGAGCAACGGGGATTGCTCCGTGTAAAAAACATTTTCTAGCTTAAAAAGCCACGGCCAGACAGGTACCGTGGCTTTTTTATTTTTATGGCGATCACCTTGATAATTTAGGAGACTTCTTCAACGACTAAGTTAATCATCTCAACGATTAAGGAAACCTACAAAAAACCTAGGGCAATTATTTAAACCATTAGGGTAATTAACCCGGCAGCTAAGGTAATTACCCCAAAGAATAAGGTAAACACCACAACTGCTATGGTGATTACCCCAGCAAATCAGCTGAACACCACAACGAACAAGGCAACTCCCTAATCCAATTAGGCAATCGCGTCAACAAATAAGTTAACTGCCCCAAAAAAACAGGTAACCTCCTTAGTGTCCCAAGTAAACACCTTAGCCAAACAGATCATCACATTAGCGAACAAGGTAATCACCCTAGTGTACGAGGTAACCATCCCTGTGTACGAGGTGATTTCCACAACCAAGCAAAGAACTTCTTCAAAGCAAAAACTGACCTAAAATCGTCGCATTTTAATGTACCAATTTGACACTTAATCGGACAAAAGCGCCAAATTCGGACAAAAGCGCCAAAAGCGCCAAATTCGGACACGACATTTTTCAGTTCTACTGACCTTTGTATTGTACATCAGCGGTTGATGTGCCAAGTAAATAAAAAAGGTTTTATGTACACGAAAAGAAAATACCCACAGAAGCCGACTTAACTCGGATATCAGCAATCGGCTATTGGCCGTTTGATTAGCCCTTAGGCTAAAATTTATGCTTTATGCTTTATTAATTTTTACTTTTTAATTGTTTATATCATGCAAAACAGATACGTTAAAATAGCTTTTGACAGAATAAGCGATGATGCTTTAATTACACTGGGTCAAACCGTTGTTACGGCGATGACCGACAATCCTAATTTTGAAACACCAACACCAACGCTGGTAAGTATTCAGGAGTTGATGGAAGACTTCCAGCAAAAGCTTTCGCTTACGCGGAAAGGGAGTCCACTCAACACGAGTGAGAAGAACCTCAGTAGACAGTTCTTGGAATCGGAGCTGAAGAAACTGGCCATGTATGTAAACATGGTTTCTGATGGAGCCCTACATATTGTATTGAGCTCTGGATTTCCGATCAGACAGCAACGCTCGTCGATGGGGATTCCAGCCATCCCCGAGCGTATCCGGTTGAGCGATACGGGACAGAGCGGACAGCTTCGCATGGCCTTCATCGCGGTGAAAAACGCCTGGGAATACGAGTATTGCTGTGCCACCGAGCTGGACGAGAGCGGATCCCCAATGTGGGGTGAAATACACAGCACCACCAACTCCCGCTTTACTGTCTTAACCGCTTTACAGCCCGGCAGCACCTGCCACGTAAAGATACGGTCACGCAACGGAAAAGGCGTAAGTGATTGGAGTGAAATTGTGCGTTTGATTGTTCGGTAATTCACCTAAAAACCAAAAGCGGACCACAAAATAGGCCGCTTTTGGTAAATTCCCCTCCATTACATATAGTCTTTAAAGTCATCCAAAGGCTGTGCACCCGTATATTTGTTTCAGTCCTTTTAATTCTATATGCTAATGAGAAATAATGTTTATATTTGTTGTGCAAACATTTACCAAAAAGTAATTACCATGACAACAATCAAGTTTAACAACATACCTGGCAGAGAGCGGGTGCAAGTCCTGCACATTTCCAGACTTTTTGGGTGTTTGCAGCACTGCCAGGTTGCTTATTTAAATCTTTCAAAAAGTTATGCAAACACCCAAAAAGAAAGTAAGCAAAAGACCATAGGTCAGAAGCTTAAAAATCCAACCGGTTATCAAACTCAATCGCTTTAGTCAAACCACTGTTCCTTTTATTAGGCTTAGCGGCCTTTGGCTCGACAAATTAGGGTTTCATCCCGAACACGTATTAAAATCACAACGATGAATAAGTTGCTTATCATTAGTTTAGATGAAGATTGAGATTTCACTTCGTCTGGATAAAAAGGAAAGAGGGTGTCTAAAATTTTGGACACCCTCTTTCCTTTTTAGATGTGGGAAATTTTCATTTCCAGTTTCGCTTTACCTTAATTTTGTTGTTCCCAGACTTTCAATTTGCTGTATTTACAGATGTAATCAAAGTCACGATCAGCATGTACCAAAGGAATGGAAAAGGATATGGCATAATATGCAGTTAAACAATCATTACTCTTACGAATGGTTACTCCCTTCTTACGTAAAGAACGGAATAATTCGGCTGTTCCAATAGCTGTACGTTTGGGAGGTAATTCCAGCAGTGTATAATAAGACAACACTTCTTTTATTTCCGCATATTTTTTATCGTCACGAATTCCCTGAAGAATTTCCTGAAGTATCGTCGGGGTAAGTAATACTTCGCTATCAGTTTTTATATATTCTTCCAATAATACTGCCTGTGGTGTATCGTTTTTATTTAGGAAGTCAATCCATACAGAAGTATCAAAAAGTAAAGGAGCACTCATATGCTACGCATTTGATCGAGGTCACCTTCCCAAGTGTTTTTTTTTCTTAAAGACAGGATACTTTTTCGCTTCTGAGAAGCTATGTATTGCTTTAATGCTTCATGTACCACATCTTTTTTTGTTCTTAACCTGCTTATTTCAAGCGCTTGTTTAATGAGGTTTTCGTCTAATTCGATGTTGGTTCTCATGTCTGTTTTTCTTGTTATGTGTAAAGATAATAAAATTTATACACACTGCCCGTACCTTCCTTCTTCAGTTAAGAAAAAAACAATACTTATACCCTGTAGCAACCAAGATATTCTAACCGTTTAGCAAGGCAGTAAATTAACCCTAACAATAATTTGTTGCAAATGCTAATTTTATGAAACACCTTTTCCTTATCTTGTTTTTTTCTTGTTCTTTTGTTTTTGCCTCCTTGCCGAGTTATGCCCAAAAAGAAGTTGCAGAATCCTCTGTTGCTGATCGCTATTGGTCTATCAATTTAAGTGGAGGAATTGTCCTCATGCGAAATGCTGCATCATCTCCCTTATTAAGCAAACGCCCAAGCCTGGGTGGGCAACAACGTTTCCGTGTACATCATGCTTTTTCAAAAAAGTGGCTGTGGTATGCTGGCTATGGTGCTAATTATTATTCGAACGACCGGCCAGAAATATTGAATCCCGCTCAAATTGGCATACATAAAGAAGATATTATAGAGGGATTCTTTGGGAAATTTGAGTCCCTTAAATTGACTCTGGATGGTGGCATCATGTACCGAATAAAGACCGGTAGATGGGAAATATTACCAAAATTAGGTTTGGGATATACGGTTAATGATTGGGGCAGGAATCGGGAAATTAATTTAGAGGACGAAGACTCCAAATTACATTACCAAATGAAAGGAGCGCTTCCTAATATGCATTTAGGGCTAAATATCAATTTATGGTTATTTCCAAAGGGGTATTTGTTTATCGGTGTAGATGCCGAACAGCCCTTGCAAAAAGCATGGGGTGAAGCGATTTATACCAAAGGTGATGAGGAGGTCTCTAGAAATAAGGTCCGTTCTTCCCGCTTCGGGCAAAATTTTAATGTGGAATTGGGTTATGCTTTTATATTTGGCAGACGATAGCGGATGGAGTTGCTACTTTTAAATCTGCCTCGCTTTAAAGGTAGCAACTCCAGTTAGTAGCATAAAAAGTCACCTATTTTCATTAGGTTTCTCTCCGTAGAAAGGGTAGTCATCAAAAGGTTCCTCGGTATCGGTCACGGTATCCTTTGTATCCCTTCTCCATTTCATCAGACGTGTGACCAGTTCCTGACGGATTTTGGCATAGCCCCGATCTTTCGCCAGGTTTTTCAACTGATCAGGATCCTTTTCTAGGTCATACAGTTCTTCAGCAGGTCTTTTGTCCAAACTCCATAGGCGTAGCTTTTCATAGGCCGGGTTGTCTCCGTTATCCACCATCAGTTTCTTTGTCCCTCCATCGTCTATATCTCCAAAGAATCTATTCGATTCCGAGTTCTCCGGGTTTCCCGCCGGCCAACGATCCGGACGCAGGTTGTTGATGTACAGGTAGCGGTCTGTCCGGATAGCCCGCATCGGATAACCCAGATTGTTTGCCCGCACGTAGGCATGCCTTTCCCGTTCGCTGAAAATCTCGGCACGTGGATGTTTACTTTTGCCGGTTTCAAGCAACGGTAAAAGGGATTGCCCCTGCATGGATTGG